>Ga0116227_10001341_pt1 | contig 54490 bp, 43 predicted proteins | sample S1TSphgellanicum_FD_89693 | JGI IMG/M metagenome (GOLD analysis project Ga0116227, IMG submission 89693) | Host-associated microbial communities from peat moss isolated from Minnesota, USA - S1T2_Fb - Sphagnum magellanicum MG | ecosystem: Host-associated > Plants > Peat moss > Unclassified... | reverse complement strand
TTGCTCGGCGTCAGCGCGGCATGGGCGATCACCAAGTTCGAGTTCCGTGGCAAGAGCCTGCTGATCTCGCTGATCGACCTGCCGTTCTCGGTATCGCCGGTGGTCGCCGGTTTGATCTACGTGCTGATCTTCGGCCGGCAAGGTTATCTCGGCCCGTGGGCGATGGAGCATGACATCAAGATCCTGTTCGCGGTGCCGGGCATTGTCCTTGCGACGATCTTCGTTACCTTTCCCTTCATCGCACGCGAACTGATCCCGTTGATGCAGGAGCAAGGCACCGATAGCGAGCAGGCGGCCTTGTCGCTAGGCGCAAATGGCTGGCAAACGTTCTGGCACGTCACCCTGCCCAACATCAAATGGGGTCTTCTGTACGGCGTGTTGCTGTGCAACGCACGTGCAATGGGTGAGTTCGGCGCAGTCAGCGTCGTCTCCGGACACATACGCGGCGAGACCAACACCATGCCCCTGCAGATTGAAATTCTCTATAACGAATATTCATTCTCGGCTGCTTTTGCAGTGGCCTCGCTATTGGCAGGTCTTGCGCTCGTCACCCTCGGCGTGAAGAGCCTGCTCGAGTGGCGTTATGGCGACGAACTGGCAGCTGGCCGCAAGCATTAATTCATGAACGACGTCGTCCCAATATAACGACGTTTGAATTTGGAAAATTTGAGAGTTGAAACCATGGATATTCAGATCCGCGACATTTACAAAGGCTTCGGCAACTTTCCTGCATTGCGCGGGGCCAATCTTGAAATTCGCTCCGGCGAATTGATCGCACTGCTAGGTCCTTCTGGCTCCGGCAAGACAACCTTGCTGCGCACGATTGCTGGCCTGGAATTTCCAGATGCCGGACAAATCCTGTTTGGTGGCGTCGACACCGCGCCATTGCCGGTCAGCGAACGTCGCGTCGGTTTTGTGTTCCAGCACTATGCGCTGTTCAAGCACATGACCGTGCTCGACAACATTACCTTTGGCCTGCGCATGCGCAAAAGCAAGAACCGTCCGGACAAGGCCGCCATCCGCCAGCGCGCATTGGAGCTGCTGGATCTGGTGCAACTGTCCGGCCTTGAAAAGCGCTATCCCGCACAGCTCTCGGGTGGTCAGCGCCAGCGCGTTGCCCTCGCCCGCGCACTGGCGATCGAACCCAGTGTGCTGCTGCTCGACGAACCCTTTGGCGCACTCGACGCCAAGGTGCGCAAGGACCTGCGCCGCTGGCTGCGCGAACTGCACGACAAGACCGGCGTCACCACCATCTTCGTCACCCACGATCAGGAAGAAGCGCTGGAGCTGGCCGACCGCGTCGTGGTGATGAACCGCGGCAGCATTGAACAGGTCGGCACCACTTGCGACGTGTACGAGCGTCCCGCCACGCCTTTTGTGTTCGACTTCCTCGGCAGCGTCAATGTTCTCACCGGCGCAGTCAAAGGCCGGGCGCTCACCATTGACGGCACCAACCTGACCCTGGAAAGCGACAGCATCCATCCCACGGGTGCGGTCGACATCTATGTGCGCCCGCACGACCTTCGCGTGGTGGAAGAAGCCAGCCCCGGTCTTGAAGCCAACATCAAGACCGTGCAGCGCACGGGTGCCATCGTGCGCCTGATCGCACAGCTCAAGCACAACGGCGAGATCATCGAGGTGGAACTGTCGCACCTGGATCCCTCTGCGATTGATCGCAAAGCCGGTGAGAGCATTCGTGTGCTTCCTGCGATTTATGGCCTGTTCCCACGGACTTCCCACGATTCCGTGCGCACGCTGCCCGACGTCGATCCGCTGGCTGTGCCAGAGCATCGCGAGCGCGGTCGCTTGGGCTGAAGGAAAACGAGGCAAACAAAAAGCCGGACTCTGGTCCGGCTTTTTTATGAACAGGATGTTCTGTCCGTGGCTGAGCGCATGATGAGGGGATGGATACCCGAAGTAGCGCAACGCAGGAGCGGTTGCCGAATGCCCGGGAACCCACCGGCCCTTATTTCTGCAGCGGCGAAACCGGCGGCGGAACCAGCAACTGCAACAACACGCGGGCGCTGACCGCACAGATGCAAATGACGGCGGCCATGGGCACCGCCGTGCCGTCGAAGAGCTGGCCAACGACGGAACCGGAAATGGCGGCAATGCCAAATTGCAGGGTGCCGAGCAATGCAGCGGCCATGCCGGCACGATCACCAAACGGCGCCATTGCGCCTGCCGTGGAGTTTGGAAACGAGAAGCCCAGGCTGCTCATGCCGCAAAACAAGGGCAGCATGACCCCCAGCAAGCCGCCAAAGCCGGTCAGCGCATTGATCAACAGCACCACGCCGCAACAGGCATTCACCAACAAAGCCACGCGCAGGACATGCTCGGAGCGATAGCGCGTCAGCACGAAAGAATTCACCTGCGCGGCACTGATCAAGCCAAACGCGATCGAACCAAACAGCCAGCCAAAATGCGCAGGCGCCACGCCGTAGACATTGATAAAGACAAACGACGAACCGGAGATATAGGCAAACATTCCGGCTTGGGCCACGCCACCTGCCAGGGCATAACCCATGAAGCGGCGATGCCGCAGCAAGCGCGCGTAGCCCGCAAGGACATTGCCGAGGCGCAGGGCCTCGCTTCGATAGCGGCTGGTTTCAGGGAGCGCATAAATCCCGATGAAGCACAGCAGGCTGTAGCCCGCCATCACCAGGAAAATGGCTTGCCAGCCGAACAGCAAAAATATTTGACCACCGATGAGCGGCGCCAGGATCGGCGCGACACCCATGATCAGCACGAGGGTCGACAGGATCCGCGCCATTTCCTGCGGCGGATAGAGGTCGCGCACCATCGCGCGCGTGATCACCATGCCCGCGCACCCTCCCAGCGCCTGCAGGAAGCGCAGCAGCGCCAGGCTGTACATGGTGGGCGCATACGCGCAGGCGAGCGAGACCAGGCTATAGAGCGCCAGGCCAAACAGCAGCGGCGTCCTGCGACCAAAGCGATCCGACACCGGGCCATAGATCAACTGGCCGATGGCGAGCCCGATGAAATAAGCCGAGAGCGTGAGCTGGGTCGCCGACGTATCCGCATCAAAGTAGGCCTGCAAGGCCGGCAGGCTGGGCAGATACATGTCGATCGACAGGGGGCCGATCGCCATTACCGCGGCGGCGGTAAAAACAAAACGGCGCAGGTTGATCTGCGCCGTCGTTGGCGCCACCTCTACTTCTTCTGGTGCGCCGGCAGAGTTCAATGTGATCCTTAAACTTCCGGGCGCATCTGAGGGTTTGCTTGCGCGCTTACGAAGCACTGCTTCGTGCGCAAGCAAACGGGCGGCCACGGATGGCCGCCCAGGTGGTCGCAAATGGCGAGAAGTTTCGCCATGGACGGCTACACTTCCGGTCGCATCTGAGGAAAGAGCAGAACATCACGAATCGAAGGCGAGTCCGTCAGGAACATCACCAGGCGATCAATGCCGATGCCCGCGCCTGCCGTCGGCGGCAGACCGTATTCGAGCGCACGGATGTAGTCGGCGTCGAAGAACATGGCTTCATCATCACCGCCTTCTTTTGCAGTGACCTGTGACTTGAAGCGCGCGGCCTGGTCATCCGGGTCGTTCAACTCGGAGAAACCATTGGCGACTTCGCGACCACCGACGAAGAATTCGAAACGATCCGTCACTTCCGGGTCGCTGTCGCTGCGACGTGCAAGCGGCGAAACTTCCGTCGGGTATTCGGTGATGAAGGTCGGGTCGAGCAGATTGCCTTCAACCGTCTTCTCGAAGATCTCGGTGAGCAGCTTGCCCGCACCGTAGCTGGGCTTGACGTCGCCACCGACCTTCTTTGCCCATTCGGCAAGATAGTCGCGCTCATTGATGCGTACGGCATCCATCGTGGGATTGAACTGCTTTACGGCGTCGCGCATCGACCAGCGATTGAACGGCTTCTCAAGATCGTATGCGCGTTCCTGGTAGGTGAGCTGTGCAGAACCATTCACCGCCAGCGCCAGATCACGCAGCATGTTCTCGATGAGATCCATCAGCTCGCGGTAATCCGCGTAGGCCTGGTAGAACTCGAGCATGGTGAATTCGGGATTGTGGCGCGTGCTGAGGCCTTCGTTACGGAAGTTGCGATTGATCTCGTAGACCTTCTCGAAACCGCCGACGACCAGACGCTTCAGGTACAGCTCCGGCGCGATACGCAGGTACAGATCGCGATCCAGCGCGTTGTGATGGGTGATGAAAGGCTTTGCCGTAGCGCCGCCTGGAATCTGTTGCATCATCGGCGTCTCGACTTCGGAGAAGCCGAGGCTGTCGAGGAAATTGCGGATGAAACGCACCGACTGGCCGCGCTTCTCGAACACCTTCTTCACGTCCGGATTGACGATCAAGTCAAGGTAGCGCTGGCGATAACGCACTTCGGTATCGGTGAGGCCCGCCCACTTTTCCGGCAGCGGACGGATGCCCTTGGTCAGCAGCTCCAGCGCGGTAACGCGGATCGACAGCTCGCCAGTCTTGGTCTTCATGATGGTGCCGGTGGCACCGAAGATGTCGCCGACATCGGCGGTCTTGAACTGGCTGTACAACTCTTCGCCCAATGCAGCCTGCTGCACGAAAATCTGGATGCGGCCCGACATGTCCTGCAAGGTGCCGAAGCTGGCCTTGCCCATGACGCGCTTGGCCATCAGGCGACCGGCGATGCGGAAGGTGTCGGTGACGCCTTCCAGTTCTTCCGCGGCGTGGGAGCCGTAGACGCCCTGAAGGTGATCCGCCAGGGTGTCGCGGCGGAAGGTATTGGGATAGGCGTTCCCGGCCGCGCGCAGTTTCTCCAACTTCTCGCGACGCGTCGCGATGATGTGGTTTTCGTCTACTGGCGGCTGCTGTTCTTGTTCGCTCATATCACTGTATTCCCGCATGTTGCGCGCTCGCATTGGCGAGCAGGCTAATTAGAGTCCCTGCTTGAGGCTGGCTTCGATAAATGGATCGAGATGGCCGTTCAACACCTTGGTGGTGTCGGCAATTTCAACGCCGGTACGCAGATCCTTGATGCGCGACTGGTCGAGCACGTAGCTGCGGATCTGGTGACCCCACTCGATATCGGCCTTGGAGTCTTCCAGCTTCTGCTTTTCGGCCGAACGCTTTTCCATCTCGCGCTCATAGAGTTTGGCCTTCAGCATCTTCATCGCGCGGTCACGGTTGGCGTGCTGCGAGCGCTGGGTCTGGCAGGCGACGACGATGCCGCTGGGCACGTGCGTGATGCGGATCGCCGATTCGGTCTTGTTGACGTGCTGACCACCGGCGCCGGATGAGCGATAGGTGACGGCGGTGATATCGGCCGGATTGATTTCAATCTCGAAGCTGTCGTCGATTTCCGGCGACACGAACACCCCGGCAAACGAGGTGTGGCGACGGTTGCCCGAGTCGAACGGCGACTTGCGGACCAGACGGTGCACGCCGATCTCAGTGCGCAGCCAGCCAAAGGCATAGGGGCCTTCCACGTAAACGGTCGCGGATTTGATCCCGGCGACTTCACCAGCGGAGACTTCCATCAACTCGGTCTTGAAGCCCTTGCCGTTGGCCCACTGCAGATACATGCGCAGAATCATTTCCGCCCAGTCCTGGGCTTCCGTGCCGCCGGATCCGGACTGAACATCCAGATAGGCGTTAGCCCGGTCCATTTCGCCGGAGAACATACGGCGAAACTCCATGTCGTCAGCCAGCTGGATCAGCGCTGTGACGTCGCGCGCGATCTCGGCAATGGTGCCGGCATCGTTTTCAGCCTCGGCCATCTCAAGCAGGTCGCTGGCGTCGTTCAAACCGGCATTGGCTTTATCAATCGGACGGATCACATCCTCGAGCTTTGCGCGCTCGCGGCCGGTTTCCTGTGCCTTTTTATTGTCTGCCCAGAAATCAGGCTGTTCCATTTCTGCAACCACCTCGGCGAGGCGGTCACGCTTGATATCGTAGTCAAAGATAGCCCCGGAGCGCGTCGAAACGCACTCGCAGGGCTGTAATCTCACTTTTGATCTGATTCGGTTCCATGGAACTGGGCACTTTTAAGGGCGCGAAGTATAGCGGATGCATCCCTATCAGAATCACATTAAGAGTCATCCGCGGGTTGTATCCGTTTCTCCAGCATGTTAAAAAATCACCGGATTTCCGGCAGACGCATCTACATGCGGCTGCTATAGTTAGTTTGAATCGCTTTTTACTGTCGGAACCGCTCAGGGGAGAATTATGAAATACCGTTCCGGTCTGCTGGCCGCGTTGCTCAGCATTGCCATTGCCGCACCCGTTTTTGCACAAGATGCCACCGCGCCTGCGGATGCTCCGGCTGCTGATGCCGCACCTGCTGCCGATGCAGCCGCACCCGCTGAAGCCGCTCCGGCCGACGCTGCCGCCGCGCCTGCGGATGCTGCCCCGGCCGAAGCCGCTCCTGCTGAAGCTGCACCTGCCGATGCTGCTGCGGCACCCGAAGCCGCACCTGTTGAAGCCGCCCCGACCGACGCCGCCGCCGCACCTGCGGATGCTGCCCCGGCCGAAGCCGCTCCTGCTGAGGCCGCTGCAAGCGACACCGCTTCTGCTGACAGCTCGGGTTCTTCCGACTCTGCAAGCAACGCTGGCGGTTCGGCCATCAAGGGCCACCCGTTCTATGTTTCGCCGATGTTCTCCTACACCCTGGCTGACGGCGATCGCGGCACCAAGGATGGCCTGGGCGGCACGCTGTCCATTGGTAAGCGCCTGACCGATGGCCTGAACCTTGAACTGAACACCTTCTACACCACGATGAAGGGCAGCAGCCAGGCCAAGGCCGGCGGCTTCAGCGGCGACGCCAAGCTCAAGGGCTTCGGTTTGACCGCATTGGTGTTCCCGCTTTCCAGCCTGCCCAACGCCTTCGGTATCGTCAGCGTTGACTATGCCACCGGCGCCAAGGCTCCGTACGGCCAGCCGCTGTACTCGGCCAAGCCGACCAGCGTTGGTTCCCTGGACTACCGCTCCACCGTGTTTGACCTCGGCGTGGGTTACCTCTTCCCGATCACCGAACGCATCCTGCTGCGCGCTGAAGCCCGCTATCGCATGGACTCGCACGGTCGCGAATACCTCGGTATCCACAGCGGCGAAAAGAGCGCTTTCTATGAAGGCGTCTTCAACGTCGGTGTGCTGATTCCGCTGGGCAGCAAATCGGCTCCGGCTCCGGCTGCTCCGGAAGCCCCGGTCGAAGTGGTGGCTGCACCTGAAGTTGCAGCTGCACCGGTTTGCCCGAACAAGCCAGCCGACATGCCGGCTGACGCTGCTGTCGGTCCGGATGGTTGCCCGCTGGATACCGATGGTGACGGCGTTCCTGACTACATGGACGAATGCCCGCACACCCCGGCTGGCGCCAAGGTTCTGGCCAATGGTTGCGCCCTGACGGGCGACTGCCGCACGCCGAAGGCTGGTGAAGCCATCGACGAAAACGGCTGCGCTGCCAACAAGGCGTTCATCCTCAAGGGCGTGAACTTTGAATTCGATTCAGACCGCCTGACTGCAGACGCCAAGGACATCCTCAATGGCGTGGGCGAGACCTTGAAGTCTTACTCCGACCTGAAGATTGAAGTGGCCGGTCATACCGACGACGTCGGCACGGAAGCCTATAACCTCGGCCTCTCCGAGCGCCGCGCCAACTCGGTCAAGACCTACCTCGCCAGCCGCGGTGTAGACGTCTCCCGCCTGACCCCGGTCGGCTACGGCAAGACCAAGCCACTGGTTGAAGGCACCTCGGACGAAGACCGCGCGAAGAACCGTCGCGTTGAGTTGAACGTCAAAGAGTAAGTAATACGTTGTAACTAAAAACCCGCCAGAGCGATCTGGCGGGTTTTTCTTTGGGCGTTTGTAAATCCTGAATGAACCAGTAGACCTCGCGCGCAATAAACCTGCAGGGGGCAAGCGCCGCCTTGCGGCGTGGCTACTGCCTGCGTTGACTGCGGGGGCGTGTTTCGCGCTGGTCAGAGCATGCTTCTGACCGAGTTACCTTTCTTTGCTGGTGCACCAACAGTAGGCGCCTCTAGGCGAAGAAACGTAACCCAAAGAAAGCACCTTTAGAAGCAAAGCCACTTTTGCCTTTCAACATTGAGAGCAAGAACGATTGCTGGCTGCGGTTCGAGATGCGACACAAAAGTGCCACTATCACTTTTTACATGCTGAGGGATGAAACCCGCTGTCGTGCTGGCTATGCGCCTGATAACAGCAAGAGTAGCTTTGCTTTTAGAAACGTTTTCTTTGGTGACTTTCTTTGACGTTAATCAAAGAAAGTTACCCGCGCTTTAGCGCGGAATAAGAAACCTCAATCAGCGCAGGCCGCGTTACGCCGCAAGGCGGCGCACAGACACATCCATGCATAACGAAAACGGCCACCTCTCGGTGGCCGTTTTTCATATCTCACGCCTCAATTAAAACCGCTTAGGCCCGCGCGGCTTGCTGAACTTCTTCGGTGGCGGTGCGGAAGCCGGATCTCCGGCACGGCTGATCCGCAGCTGCTGGCCGCAAACCCAGACCTTTTGCAGGCCCTTGAAGGTTTCCTTGGGCATGCCTTCCGGCAGGTCGATCAGGCTGTGATCTTCAAAGATCTCGATGCGGCCGATGTACTCACTGTCGATCTCGGCTTCGTTGGCGATCGCGCCGACGATATTGCCCGGCTTCACGCTGTGCTGATGGCCGACTTCGATGCGGTAGGTCTCCATGCCCTCTTCCGGCGCCGCACGCGGACGATCCGGTCGTTGCGGACGCTCGCTGCTGCGCTCCGGGCGTTCGCTACGTTCCGGACGCTCAAAACGCTCGGTCGTTGCGGGGCGTTCAAAGCGCTCCGCGCGCACGGCGGGTTCAGCGCGCGGGGATTCACGGAAGTCACGCGTTTCGCGTGCAGGTGGCGTGCGGCGTTCCGGCGTCGGACGACGCTCGAAGCGTTCAGTACGCTCTGGTGCAAACATGTTCTCGCGAGAGCTTGGGCCTGCGACTGCGGCAGCACGGCGCTCGGTCGGGCCTTCGGCCAGCAGCAGCGGCTTGTCACCCTGCGCCATGTGCGCAAGTGCGGCGGCGATTTCAATCATCGGCGTGCCGTTTTCCTGCTCGTACTGCTCGACGGCTGCGCGCAGCTGATCAAGTCCACCAGCGGCAATCGTCTCGCTGATCTTCTGCTTGAAACGCATGATGCGCAGATCATTGACTGCGCTGACGGTCGGCAGCTGCATCAGCGTGACCGGCTGGCGCGTCGCGCGCTCGATCGTCGCCAGCAGATGACGCTCGCGCGAAGCCACGAACAGGATCGCGTCACCGCTGCGCCCGGCGCGGCCAGTGCGGCCGATGCGGTGAACGTAGGATTCGGTGTCGGTCGGAATATCAAAGTTGACGACGTGGCTGATGCGCTCCACGTCGAGGCCGCGTGCCGCAACGTCGGTGGCGACGATGATGTCGAGCTGGCCGTTCTTCAAACGATTGACCGTGCGCTCACGCTGCGCCTGCACGATGTCGCCATTCAGCGCCGCGCAGGAATAGCCACGCGCCTCCAGCTTCTCGGCCAGTTCGGTGGTCGCCGACTTGGTGCGCGCGAAGATGATCATGCCGTCGAACGGCTCGGCTTCGAGGATGCGCGTCAGCGCGTTGAGCTTGTGCTCAAGGCCGCTGGCCATCAGATAGCGCTGGCGGATATTGGTGGCGGTGCTGGTCTTGCTCTTGATCGTGACTTCGGCCGGATTGTTCAGATAGGTCTGGGCAATGCGGCGGATCTGCGAAGGCATGGTTGCCGAGAACAGGGCGACCTGACGCTCCTTCGGCGTCTGCTGGAGGATGAACTCGACGTCGTCGATGAAGCCCATGCGCAGCATTTCGTCGGCTTCGTCCAGCACCAGGCAGGACAGGTTGCTGAGGTTGAGCGTGCCGCGCTTCATGTGATCCATCACGCGACCGGGCGTACCGACCACCACGTGGACACCACGCTTGAGCGCCTTGAGCTGCGGCTCGTACGACTGGCCACCGTAGATCGGCAGCACGTGGAAGCCCTTCATGTGGGCAGCATATTTCTGGAACGCCTCGGCGACCTGGATCGCCAGTTCGCGGGTCGGCGCCAGCACCAGGGCCTGCGGACCGGACTTGGCCGGATTGATCGAGGACAGGATCGGCAGCGCAAAAGCCGCCGTCTTGCCAGTACCGGTCTGGGCCTGACCGAGCACATCGCGGCCTTCCAGCAGGTAGGGAATGGTCGCCGCCTGGATCGGCGAAGGCGACTCGTAACCGACATCATCCAGCGCCCGCTGAACCGCCTCGCTCAATGCCAGGTCGCGGAAACCGGGACTAACAGACGTGGTTTCGGAGGGATCAGCAGACATGAGGGCACCAGGGGGAACAATACGCGGGGCGCTATTATCAGGCCTAGAGGCGCGCGAAGCGAACCGAAAATGCCTGTTTCCCTTGGTAAATGATCTCTTTGGCGTTGCCGGGTTACAGCAAAAACGCGCAAATTAATTTCAAAATTTATACCGCCAGGGACTTCGCGGCATCCGTCTCGACGAGTAATTCTGCACCATTGTGCGCGCCAAACTGCCCCCTTAAGCTGCACCCGGCCGTGAGCACGGCCACATAAATTAGAACCCACTGGGAGAACACCATGTTTGCCAAATTGATGCCGCGCCTGGCGGCGCTGTCGCTTGCCTTGCTGCTGCAAGGTCCTGCCCACGCCGGTGACGCCATGGCCACCGCACCATCAACCAGCAACACCCGCGCGGCCATCGAGCAGGCCATCAGCGCCGAAAAGAGCCGCCGCACCAAGGCCGTGGTCGGCACGGTGGTCGGCGGGGCCATCATCCTGACGGGAGCGGTCGCATCGTCGGTCGCCATGTCGCAGAACGACGACGACCGGCGTTACGGCCGCGCGGGCAATCGCAACGAAGCAACCGGCATCCTGATCGGGGCCGCCGTCGGACTGCCGGTCTTGGGCATCAGCCTGTACCAGTTCTTTGATGCGCAAAACGATATCCGGCAGTTACGTCGCCAGAGCGCCACCCTGAGTTTCACTGAAGACCGTGGCGCGCCAGGGCTCAAGCTGGCGATGACGTTCTAGTCCAGCAACCGGGCTTGGCGCTGAACCTCAGCGCCGGGTCGCTGCGGCACCACTACGCGGCCAGGGTTTGTGTCGTAGCCTTATGTTCGCGGTTTAGCAGCACCCGCCCCAGGGTTTCACGCCCAAAAGCCGGCGTATAGGCGCCCTGCTCCCAGGCCAGCTTGCCGTTGATCAGGGTGCGGGTCACCACACCCTTGGGACGGTTGACCAGCTGGTGATGCGAGAAACCCTCGCGGTAGACGTACTCAATGCAGGCTTCCGGCTCGTAGGCCCGCAAGGCCACCGGATCGATCTGCACCAGATCGGCCCGCGCGCCCACCCGGATCTCGCCTGCGTCGATGCCGAAGAACTGCGATGGCTCCTTGGTCAGGCGGTGCACTGCCTGCGCCACCTTGGACAGGCCGTCCTGCTGCGCAAACTTCAGGGTGCGCAGGTTGCCGTCGTAAAACGCCATATTGGTGAGATGCGCGCCGCTGTCGTTGAAACCCGGCAGCAGCAAGGGGTTGAACAACAGTGCCTTGGTGGTTGCGGCGTTGCGGTTGGCGGTCACCGTCCACCAGCGCAAACCGGTGTCGAAGGTGCGCAGCAGGTGCAGGAAGAAATCGCAGTCGTCGACATCGCGCACAAAGCTGGCGAAGATCCGCTTCTCGACCTCACCGCGTGCGCCCTCGCCGCTGCGCTGCCAGCCGAGCAGGCGCTGGTGAATCGCCGCCATGGTCTCGCCCTGCCACTCCGGCACCGGGCAACTGTCGACCGTCATGTCGCGCAGATCACGCGTCAACACGTTGTCTGACAACCCTAGCCATTGCTTGAGGCGCGCGATGCCAAAGCCGCGCTTGCCGTGTTCCCACATGGCGCGGAATTCCTGCGCATAGCCGGGTGACGTCATGATCGCCATGCGTCCGGCGCGATCTTCCAGGTCGCACTCGTTGAGGCGGCGCAGCACCGGGATTTCCTCGGCAATCGGCGTGATCACGCCATCGCTCCAGATCTTGAACGGCGCCGACAGCGCTTGCAGCCGAAAATGGCCGCGGATGAATTTCGAGTTGAGCAGGCGCGCCATCATCAGGCCGAGCTTAAGCAGCGAGCGATTGGTGGTGACGTCAATCGCAGCAACGGCGGTGACCTTGAGCGTGCGGCCGTAGAAACGGCCCGAGGTCAGCAGGAAATTGCGGAACACCGCGAGCTTGTCGTCCTTTGGCGGCGTGGCCTGCCAGACGCGGCCCCAGTGGCGCACGATATTCGTCAGGCGCTTGAGTTCGGAGAACGGCGCGAATTGGGTCGGAATCTGCTTGTGGGTATTCGGGCGATTGGCCAGATAGTGAAACGGCAGCGCGTCCGTCGAGAAGCCGACATAGCCTTCGTGCATGCCTTTCTCGACCAGCTGCTCCATCTTCTGCAGCTCGACTTCCGTCGGCTCGCGTGAAACCGATTCATTGAGGCCCATGACCTCGATGCGCAGCATCGAGTGCGGAATCATCGGCACGATGTTGGGGCCAAGCGGAATCCTGCTGAAGTGATCGAGATAAGCCTTCGAGTCATTCCAGTTGACGATATCCGCCACCTTGCGCAGCACCGGCTTGGGCACGTTCTCGACGCGCGCAAAGCAGTCGACGATGGGATCCGCACCGTCCTTGCGCTGGGCACCGTAGGCGATACCGAGCGAGCAGTTGGAGACCACTGCGGTCGTCGTGCCATGGCGCACGGCTTCGGGCAAACCCGGTTCCAGCTCCACCTCGAGATCGAAATGGGTGTGGATGTCGAGCAGGCCCGGCATCAGCCACTGGCCTGCGGCGTTGATCACCTGGTTGGCATTTTCAGCGGGAAGACTCTCACCCAAGGCGACGACGCTGCCGTCACTGATTGCCACATCATGCCTCTGCGGCAAACCACCATTGCCATCGAACACCAGGGCGTTCTTGATCAGCGTGTCCCACGTTGCCTTGTTGCCATCCATAGCCGGCTCCTGCGTTCAGGGCACGATCTTAAGTCTGCGCCTGCGCGATTCAAGATGGGAAAAATGGCTCTGGGAGAATTGTCTCCCCCACCGTCAGAAACGGCCTACGGCCTATTTACTGCGCGCGCGTTCAATCAGGCGTGTGGTGGAGTAGCCGTTGTGGAACTCCAGGATGGCAACCTGCCCGCCGTTCTGGGTGACCGCGTCGTAACCCGCCACCTGCTCTGGGGTGTAATCGCCGCCCTTGACCAGCAATTGGGGCAGCACGCGTTCGATCAGGCGCGCCGGAGTGTCTTCGGTGAAGGGCACCACCCAGTCGACGCTCTTGAGCGCGCCCAGCATCCGCATGCGATCCTCGCAGGTATTGAGCGGACGGCTCTCGCCCTTGAGACGCTTGACCGAAGCATCGCTGTTGACGGCAACGATCAGCACATCGCCAAGCTCGCGGGCAGCTTCGAGATAGCGGATATGCCCGACATGCAGCAGATCGAAGCAGCCATTGGTCATGACAACCGTCTGGCCACGAGCCTTGGCTTCCGCCACGCGGCGCAGCAGTTCGTCTTCACTCATCACGGCCTGATCGCTTTCACCCTGCGCATGCAGGGCCTGCTGCAGCTCGGCCACTGAAGCCGTTGCCGTACCAATTTTTCCAACAACGATGCCGGCAGCCAGATTGGCCAGACGGCAGGCCTGCGCCAGATCCTGCTTGGCCGCCAGCGCCGAGCCGAGGGTGGCAATGACGGTGTCGCCCGCACCGGTGACGTCGAAGACCTCGCGGGCTTCCGTCGGCAGGTGCAAAGGCTCATGACCTGCGCGCAGCAGGGTCATGCCCTGCTCACTACGGGTGACCAGCAGGGCATCCAGCTCCAGCTCGGCACGCAGTTTCTCGCCCTTGCTGACAATCTCGGATTCGTCGCGGCAGCGGCCGACAACGGCCTCGAACTCGCTCATGTTCGGCGTCAGCAGGGTCGCGCGCCGGTACGGGCGGTAGTCATTGCCCTTGGGATCAATCAGCACCGGCTTGTTCTGCGCGCGCGCCGCCGCAACCAGGGCTTCCACATCGCACAGGGTGCCCTTGCCGTAATCCGACAGGATCACGACATCACTATCCAGCAAGGCCAGCTTGAAGCGGGCCAGATACGCCTCGCGATCAAAGGCACCGGCAACCGACAGGGACTCTTCGAAGTCGAGCCGGATCAGCTGCTGGTTGCGCGACATGATGCGCAGCTTGGTAATGGTCGGGTGTTCTTTCGTCTGCACGAAATCGGCGGCCACGCCCTTGGCATCCAGGCCGATGCGCAGGAGATCGGCGGGCTCGTCGGTGCCGACCACGCCCAGCAAATGAGCTTTTACGCCAAGCGCCGCGGCATTGAGCGCGACGTTGGCGGCACCACCGGGGCGGGTTTCATCCTTGCGGATCTGCACCACCTGGACCGGGGCCTCGGGCGAAATCCGCGAGGTTGGCCCCGTCCAGTAACGGTCCAGCATGACATCGCCCGCCACCAGAAGGCGGGCGCCGCCAAAACTGGGCACGGAATAGGTCACGTGGACGTCGTGATCAGGTGTGGCTCAACCACTGCGGATAGGTGCCGCTCTCGCCCTTGACGAGCTTGAGGTAGGCCGCCTGCAGCTTCTCGGTGATCGGGCCGCGGGTACCGCTGCCGATGGTGCGGTTGTCGACTTCGCGAACCGGCGTCACTTCGGCGGCGGTGCCGGTGAAGAACACTTCGTCGGCCACGTACAGCTCGTCACGCGTGATGCGGCGTTCCACCACCGGGATACCGAAGTCGGCGGCCAGCTGCATGATCGTGCGGCGGGTAATGCCGTCGAGGCAGGCATTGAGGTCCGGCGTGCTGATCTTGCCGTCGGCGACCACGAAGATATTCTCGGCGCTGCCTTCGGCAACATTGCCGTTGGTGTCGAGGGTGATCGCTTCGTCGTAACCGTCGCGCAGCACTTCGTTGAGCGCCAGCATCGAGTTGATGTACTGGCCGTTGGCCTTGGCGCGATGCATGTTGGAGTTGGCGAAGCCGCGCGTGAACGAGCTGGTCTTCACGCGGATGCCGCGCTCCATGTTGTCGGCGCCGAGGTACGAACCCCAGGTCCAGGCGGCAACGATGAGGTGCGTCTTCAGGTTGTCGGCGCGCAGGCCCATGCCTTCCGCTCCGTAGAACACCATCGGGCGCAGGTAGGCGGATTCGAGCTTGTTGGCGCGCAGCACTTCAAGCTGGGCCTCGTTGACCTGCTCCTGCGAGAACGGCATCTTCATGCCGAGGATCTTGGCCGAGTTGAACAGGCGCTTGGTGTGCTCCTGCAGGCGGAAGATCGCCGTGCCCTGCGGCGTCTTGTACGCGCGGACACCTTCAAAGCAGCCGACGCCGTAATGCAGCGAATAGGTGAGGACATGGGTGGTGCACTCGCGCCAGGGCTTGAGTTCACCGTCATACCAGATAAAGCCGTCACGGTCGGCAAAGCTGCTCATCGCAAAATCTCTGTAGGTCTGAAAACTGGAATGGCCGCTGGCGGGAACCTCTGCCACGACCTCACGCAATTATATGCCGGTCGCCCTGCCATGGTGCAGTCAAGTTTTAAAAGTCTGAAAATTAGAGGCTGACACCAGATCGCCGGGCCGCCTCGAGCTGCCGGGATTCGATCTATTCAACAACCATTCACCGCTATACTTTCGCGAATGCGCTCCACTCCCGACCTGCCGATCCAAGGCGACAGCCCGCGAATCCTGATCATTCGGCTCTCTGCCTTGGGCGATGTGGTCTTTGCCACCTCCCTGCTGCAGGCCCTGCGCACGCGCTATCCCAAGGCCTATATCGGCTGGCTGGTGCAGGATAATTTCGCCGGGATTCTCGAAGGCGATGCCCGCATCGACGAGCGCGTGATCTTCCAGCGCCAGATGCTGCGCTCTCCGCGGGCGCTGCTGCAGCTGCGCAAACGCCTGGCGGCCAGCCGCTACGAGTGGGTCATCGACACCCAGGGACTGGCGAAATCGCGGATTCTGGCCTCGCTGGCGTCCGGCGCCACGCGCATTGGTTTTCCCTCGAAAGAGCCCGGCGGCTTCCTGATGGACCGGATCATGCCGAGGGGCGACAACAGCGGCGAGATCGCCTGGGAATATCGCCACCTGGCCAGCCAGCTCACCGGCGCACCCGCCGATCCGCCCAGCCTGCAGCCGAATGCGGAAGAAACCGCGCGCGTGCTCGAACAGATGCAGCAGCTCGGGCTCTCGCCGGGCTTTGTCGCCATCTGCCCGTTCACGACACGGCCGCAAAAACACTGGATGGAAGATTACTGGCCACGACTGGCGCAGCTGCTCGGCCAGAAACCATGGGGGCCCGTCGTCATGTTTGGTGGCCCCGGCGATGTCGAAGCCGCGGAAAGAATCGCGCAGCAGCTGCCGCCCGGCAGCATCAACCTGGTCGGCAAAACCCGCTTGCCAAGCGTCAGCGCCTGGCTAGCCCAGGCCCAATTGGTGATCGGCGTGGATACCGGGCTGACACACATCGGTATCGCCCTGCGGCGCCCGGTCCTGGCGCTGTTTGGCTCGACCCTGCCGTACCAGACCACCTCGGGTTCGCCGCTGCGCATCCTGTACGACGCGCTACCCTGCTCACCCTGCCATCGCACTCCCACCTGCAATGGTCAATTCACCTGCCTGCGTGACATCACACCCGGACGCGTGGCTGAAGCCGCGCAACAACTCCTCAATATTCCGGCGAGCCGCCCATGAAAGTGATGCATATCGAAGCGGGCATGAACTTCTATGGCGGCGCGCAGCAGGTCACCGGCCTGATCGAAGGCCTGGAAGCACGTGGCATCCGCAATTGCCTGGTCTGCCCACGCGGCGCAGCGATTGGCCCCTATCTCGCCCAAAGCGGCATCAGCGTGCACGAGATCGGCCTCTCAGGCGATCTCGATTTCCCGGCGATTGGCCGCATCAGCAAAATCATCCAGCTGGAAAAGCCCGACGTTGTTCATCTACACAGCCGCCGTGGTGCCGATTTGATGGGCGGACTGGCGGCGCGACGCTGCAAGGTCCCGGCTGTGCATTCGCGACGCAATGAAAATCCCGAGCCGCGCTGGCTGGCACGCTACAAATATGGTTTGTTTGATCGCGTGGTCGCCATCTCGGGCGCTATCCGCGATGTGCTGCTGAGTTATGACCTCGAGCCCTCGAAAGTGGTGATGGTGCATGACGCCTTTGAGCTGCCTGCGGGCCTGAGCGCCGCGACGCCGGAAGCCCTGCGCGAGAAATTCTCGCTGCCGCAAGACAGCTTCGTGATTGGTGTCATTGCCCAATTGATTGACCGCAAGGGCCACCGCTTCCTGATCGAAGCACTGCCCGAGATCCTGCGGCAGCATCCGAATGTGCGCGTGCTGCTGTTTGGCCGCGGCGGACAGGCCAGGAAACTGCAGCAGCAGATCGACGACGCAGGGCTTGCAGCAGTCGTGCAACTAGTCGGCTTTCATACCGACCTGCTGCACTGGCTGGTGGCGCTGGACCTGGTGGTGCATCCGGCGTTGATGGAAGGCCTGGGCGTCTCGCTGCTGCAGGCTTCGTCGCTGGGCGTGCCGATCATCGCCAGCCGCGCCGGTGGCATTCCGGAGGCGGTGCATGATGGCGTCAACGGTCTGCTGGTGCCGCCGGGAGACGTTGCCGCATTGTCCCAGGCGCTGCTGCGACTCATCCCCGATGCGGCGCTACGCGCTCAATTCGGCGCCGCAGGCAAAACCCTGGTCGCCAATGAATTCTCGATGGCGAAAATGGTGGAAGGCAACCTGGCCGCTTACCGCTCGCTGCCCGGGCTCGACAGGGCCTGAGCCGCCTTCTGGCTGGCGAGTTTCGCAGCCTCTTCTTCGCTGGCTTCTATCGTCTTCATCGCAGCGTATTTGTGGAAGGCGTACTGCGCCAGGATCATCGAGATCAGGAATCCGCGCCAGCCATCCAGCATCGACAGACGCAGGACGTACTGCTGGAAAAAATCCGTGAACAGACGAATGGTGGCAACGGTCAGGCTGCCGCGCTTGCCGGCCGCATGTTTCTGCTGGGCCAGCAGCCACGCGTATTTCAGGTGCTTTTCCTGCACATGCACATAGTCGCGCCAGCTGTAGTGGTCCAGGGGCGATTTCAAGATGCCTTCTTTCCAGCGCGGCATCAACAGCGATTCATGCACCATGTGATCGCGATAGCGCACGCCCTCGCGCTTGAACAACTTGCCCTGCGGCGAGGTATAGCGCCCAAAGCGCAGGGGCTTGCCGTAGAAGAAAGTACGCCAGGGCATCTTCAGGATGGTGCAGTCCATGGCCGGGTCGGACAGCCAGCGATCGATTTCATCGCGCAACTCGGGGGTCATGCGCTCATCGGCATCAATGGTCATGACCCAGTCGCAGCTCACCTTCTCCAGCGCGCGATTGCGTTGCGGACCATAGCCGGGCCAATCGGTGATCCAGAGCTTGTCGGTATACCGGCGCACGATGTCTGGCGTGCCGTCCGTGCTGCCACTGTCCAGCACGATGATTTCATCCGCCCAACCGGCGACAGACTGCAAGCAGGGTTCAATCCGGTCGGCCTCGTTCTTGCAGATCAATAACACCGAAATCGAGCGAAGGCGTGACGGTTTGCCGGTTTTAGGATCGGATGTCATGGATAATTCAGAGTCAAAACCAGAGCTTATTCTAATGGTTCGCTTATCTTACAACTTCCTGAATTCCGCTGATTACGCAGCTAAGAGCCTCGAACCGCGCCGAACTGAAGCGTAACCGTTTGCATATACTTCATTTTATACTGTTGCTTAGCTGATAGATTGGAATAGGCGTCATGCCCGCAATACCTGCACCGAACATGGAAATTCACGTCATCAATCTGGCTCGATCCACGGACAGGCGCAGCTACATTGCAGGGCAACTCGAATCGCTGGGCCTGCCTCATACCTTCTTTGACGCCATAGACGCTTCAAAGGGCCAGCTGGCTGGCATCTGCCGATATGATGAGAAAACGGCCTTGTGGCAACTGGGGCATCCGCTTGCACCCGCGGAACTGGGCTGTTTTGCCAGCCACTATCAACTCTGGAAACATTGCTTAGCCTTGGGACGCCCCATCGTCATCATGGAAGACGATATCAAGATCGCACCCGGCTTTATCGAAGCGCTGCAGCTCTGCCATGAGAACATCGGTCAATATCATTTCATCCGGCTCTCCGCGCTCATGGAGCAAAGGCACAAGCTGGTAACGCCGCTTGGCCAGTGCCACCGTTTGATCCGTTATCTCAAGGGCCCCTTTGGAACACAGTGCTATGCGCTCACGCCCAAAGCTGCATCTGCATTTCTCGCGCATGCAGACTCGTGGATCGATGCGGTCGACAAATATGTCGATGCATTCTGGATCCATGGTGTGATCAGCTACGGCCTTCTGCCCTATCACATTGAACACGGCACGGCGGAGACCCCGGCCTCCCTGATCGGCCAGACACGATCATCACAGAATCGTCCATGGCATCGGAAATTACGTCGCAGGATCACCCTACTCCGTGACCGCTTGGCGCGCGTTGCCTTCAACCTGCGACAATCCTAGGCATCTCTTCCCATTTAAACCGCTCTCTTCATCGCGGCCCGGATCAACCATGCATATTGTTCACTACTGCCCGACTCCCTACCCCATTCCCCCGACGGGATACGGCGGCACCGAGCGCGTGGCCTATTGGCTGGCGCGCGCGCAGCATCAGATGGGCCTGCGGGTCAGCGTTATTGCGCATCCCAGCAGCCAGATCCACAACCTTTTCCCCGGCATCAACCTGATTCCCTTCGTCGAAGGAAAAGACCTGCTGGACCTGCTGCCAAAAGATTGTGATGTCGTGCATCTTCATGTGTTCTACAAGGATCCGGATCGCATCGGCAAGCCTTACCTGGTCACCGAGCATGGCAATCGCGGCCCCGAGGCTGATCTTGCCGTCAACACGGTCTTTGTATCGGAATCCCACGCCCGCCTGCACGGCAGGCTTTGCTTCGTCCGCAACGGGGTACCGGTCCAGGACTATCACTATTCCGAGGCCAAGGATCGTTACCTGCTGTTCCTGGGCCGCATGGAATGGCCGCACAAGAACGCCCGCACCGCGATGGACCTGTCAGTCGACCTCAACGTGCCACTGAAAATGAGCGGCAAATACCCGCCATGGGTCCGGCCCAAATTGTGGGGCGCCTGGTGCCTGCACCCGTTTGCGGTGAGCCGCAATGTCGAACGCCTCGGCTATATCGATGGCGAGCGCAAGCTCAACCTGCTGGCCCGCGCGCCCTTCCTGTTTCATGCCGTCAACTGGCATGAGCCGGGCGCCATCGCCGTTCTCGAAGGCCTGGCCAGCGGTACGCCGGTGCTGGTAACGCCGAACGGCTCGCTGACCGAATTCGTCAAGGATGGCGAAACCGGCATCGTCGTCAACAACTACGAGGAAGCCCGCGAAGCCACGCTGCGCATGCTCTCGTTCACGCCAGAGGAACAGGCCCGCTGGGCACGCCGTTGCAGGGAGCTGGTGGTCAAGATCGAAGACACCGCCGCAGGTTATTTTGCCCTGTACGAAAAGGTGATCGCCGGAATCCCCCTGTCGACCCCGAGCGAAGTTCGCCCCACTGCGGCGCGCCCCATCACCGTTGTTCTCAAAACGGGCGCATAAGGCTCATCAAAATGGAAAATCTCATCATCTTGCGCGCCGGCAATAAATCGCTGCACCCCGAATGGTTTAAATGCAGTGCAGCGCAGGAGTTCGATCTGGTCCTGAGCTATTTCGGTGATGATGAGCCGCCCACCGTGGGCAATCCTCTGGTGCATAGAGTCAAGGGCTCCAAATGGGAAGGGATCGTCTCCACCCTTGATTTCCTGGGCGATCGCATCGATGCCTATCGATACCTTTGGTTGCCCGATGATGATCTGTTATTGACCGTCGATGACATCAACCGCTTTTTCAGGGCCTGCAAGCAGCGCAACCTGGATCTTGCGCAGCCATCGCTAACATGGGATAGCTATTACTCGCATGCGGTCACGCTTAACAACAGCGCATTGCTCTATCGCAGCACAAACTTTGTTGAAATCATGGCGCCCTGCCTGAAAATTCCAATACTCAAGCAGGTCCGCCCGACACTGGCGGAGAATGCCTCCGGTTGGGGCCTGGATTACTTGTGGCCGAAGATCATCAATAACCAGCAGAGCATCGGTATCGTTGACGAAGTCATGATGCGCCACACACGCCCTGTCGGCTCAGCCGGCCATGGCATCAAAGCATCGGCAGACAAAAAAGCGGCTGTTCCGCATGCCGACACCCATCAATTGATCTCCAAATACAATCTCGACACCGAAATTAAAATCTTCTCGGTAGTGGGTAAAAATCTGAAGCAAAGCAGCAATCACTTCGTGAAGTTGATCTACGCTATTTGTGGCGCCGCTCCGCAGAGGCGCCGCAATCCAAGTCAGATTTCCAGACTGTTTAAAGAATACTTTTAATTCTTACACCGCGTCTTGAGCCAGGATATTTTCGGCAGCCTTAAGCGCAGCGCCGACGATTTGGTCCATGTTGTAATAGCGATATTGGGCCAGGCGTCCGACGAAAGTGACATTAGGCGTCGTTGCCGCCAATGCCTCGTAACGCTTGTACAGGCTTTCATTCTCCGGACGTGGGATCGGGTAGTACGGCTCGCCTTCATCGCGCGGATACTCACGGACAATAGACGTGCCGGAATGCTGCTGTCCCGTCAGGTGCTTGAACTCGGTAATGCGCGTATACGCGTGATCATTCGGATAATTGACAGTACCCACTTCCTGCGTGCGTTCAACCGCCAGGTGTTCATGCACAAACTCCAGGCTACGGTAGGGAAGAGGGCCATAACAATGATCAAAGTAGGCGTCGATCGGCCCGGTATAAACCGTATGGCCGTAACTCACTTCATTGCGCACCGCCGTGTAATCCGCTCCCAATTTCACGGTAATGCTGGGATGATCCAGCATCCGGTCAAACATGGCGGTATAGCCTTTGGCCGGCATGAATTGAAACGTATCCGAGAAATACCGGTCATCGTCATTGGTTCGCACAGGGACACGCGCGGCAACACCGGCGGATAGCTGAGAGAGATCAATCCCCCACTGCTTTAGCGTGTACCCGCGGAAGAATTTTTCGCATAGATCATGGCCTACGCTATTCAGCACGACATCTTCGCTGGTCCGCACTGAACTCTTTTCGATGCGGACCGACTGGAGATAGTCCTCTACACCCTTTTCATCCAAATTCAGCCCGTACAGTGAATTGATCGTCGTGCGATTGATCGGAATTGGATATTTATTCGTTCCGACGACGGCAAGCACACGATGCTCATAAAAGCGCCAATCCGTATACCGCGAAAGATATTCGAAGATGCGTTTGCTATTCGTGTGGAAAATATGCGGGCCGTATGGATGAATAAGAACACCATGTTCATCCAGGTGATCTGCCGCATTGCCACCAACGTGAGGCCGCCGGTCAATCAGCATGACGGTTTTCCCTGCATCGGCAAGCACCCTCGCACTAACGCAGCCGGCAAAACCGGCTCCAACAATCAAGAAATCAAAATGTGCCTTGGCGTTGGGGTCGATTCCTGAACTCATACCGTCGATACTTCCTGAATAAAATGCTTGGATTGTTGTAAAAGCGATTGGCCACATCGCGCCACATGAAAAAATGGATTTGCTATCGATGATGGCGCCCAGTTAATGGGCTCGCATCACCCGGGAGCTCAAGCGGATTCTCCGCATCTCCCGATAATCGTCGTGCGAATCAGGACTTCTGGCTGCCAAAGAGTTCTTCTTCGCACAGACCGCAGATGATGTGCATGATCAGTCCGTGGCACTCCTGGATGCGCGGCGTGTGGCTTGATGGAACCGACAGCACCACGTCGCTCATCTCGTGGATCTTGCCGCCAGCACCACACATCGCCACACGCGTCACACCCAGTTCGGCGCAGACTTCCATGGCCTTCAGGATGTTCTTGGAATTTCCCGAGGTGCTGATGCCGATGAAGACATCGCCCTTGCGGCCGAGCGCTTCCAGCTGCCGCGAGAACAGGCGCTCATAACCGTAGTCATTGCCGATTGCGGTCAGCGCCGAGGTATCGGTGGTCAAGGCGATGGAGGGCAAGCCTGGGCGATCAAATTCAAAGCGCGCGACAAACTCTGCGGCCATATGTTGTGCATCTGCCGCACTGCCGCCATTACCGGCAATCAGGACCTTGTTGCCACGCCTGAAGGCATCGACACAAAGCTGGGTCACGTTCTGGATCTGCGCCAGCAAGGCCTGATCAGCCAACACCTTCTGCTTGACCGCGATCGAATCCGAAATCATCCCGGCAATGGTGCTGGTGGTGATGATACTCATGATGTCCTGGTTCACTCAGAGGATTTGACGCTTTATTCTAGCCGATCTGCAAGGGCAGCCCGGCGGCATGACGTTGAGGGATCAGTGGGCCACCAGCGCGCGCCACAGGGCCGTAATGGTCTTGCGTTCCTCGGCGAACAGGGAATCCTGGGCCAGCGAGGACTCCAGCTGCAGGCCGCGCTCATGCGCCCAAGCACGGTAGGCACGGTAAGACCCGATCAGTTGGGTCTTCTGCTCCGCGCTGATCGAACCTGCACGCTCCAGGGCATCCAGCTGCCGCCAGTTGTCGCTCCACTCCACCAGGGATGCGTCCTTGTGGGCGTCACGCAGGATCAGGAATTGCGTGATGAACTCCGCCTCGGTGATGCCGCCCTCGCCCTGCTTCACATCCCAAAAGCCCTGCACCTTCTTCTCGAGATTGGCGCGCATCTTGGCGCGCATGTCGACGATCTCCCGCCTCAGCGTGGCCTCGTCACGTTGGCGCGTCAGCACTTCAGAGCGAATGTCGCAGAACCTGTCGGCAAGCCCTGCATCGCCCGCCACGGGCCGCGCACGCGTCAGTGCCTGATGCTCCCAGGTCCAGGCATGATCACGCTGGTAATCGGCGAAACCCTTGAGGCTGGTGACCAGCGCGCCGGAGTTGCCATTGGGCCGCAGCTGCATATCGACTTCATAGGCGCGACCCGCGGAGGTCTGCGTCGCCAGCCAGTTGATCACACGCTGGGCAAGGCGCGAGAAGTAGACGTTGTTATTGATGGCGCGTGTGCCGCCCACGCTTTCTTCTTCCAGCGCATCACAGTCGTGCAGGAACACCAGATCGAGATCCGAGGTGTAGCCCATCTCGATACCGCCAAACTTACCGTAGGCAATCACCGTAAAAGAAGCCGCCTTGCCATCCGCGCGCTGCGGCTGCCCGTATTGCGAGCGCATTTCCTTCCAGGCGAATTCCAGCGCCTGCGCCACGATGACTTCGGCCAGCCAGGTCAGGCGATCGCTCACCTTGACCAGCGGCAGGGCATGCATCACGTCAGCCGCGGCGACACGCAGGGTGATTTCTTTCTGGTAGCGCCGCAACAGGTCCATCGCGGCCTCGGTTTCCTCCGGCCCGAACTGCGCACAACGCGCATTGAGTTCCCGCGCCATGTCCTCACGCTCCGGCGGCGCGTAGAGCGTGCGCGGATCCAGCAGGTTATCGAGCAGCGCCGGTGTTTGCGCCAGGAGGTCGGTGAGCCAGGGACTGGCCGAACACAGTTGTACCAGCTGAGAACGCGCCGTCGTGCTTTCATGCAGCAGCGTGATGTAGTTGGCGCGGCCGGCAATGGCGTTGATGATCTTCAGCGCGCGGAGCACCGCCTGATCCGGATGCGTTTGCCGCAGGCACTCCTCGAGCAGGGGCGCAAGCAATGCCTGTAGCCGCAACACCGTCGCCTCCTGCATGGCGCGGACGAGGCGCGCGGTTTTCAATTCGCGCAGGGCCTCCGCAATCGCGGCGGCATCGTCGCCAAAGCCTGCCTCCTTCAGCACGGCAGTGGCCTCGCCCGGCCCACTCAAACCATTCCAGATCGGCGCAATCACCGCGACCAAGCTGCTCTCTGACGTCGCCTGCGTGGCCTCTGTCTCACCAAACACCCGCTCGAACTCACGCGTCACCAGTGCGCGAACCGCATCAAGCTGCGTCATCAGCGTCGCCCAATCCGCCATGTCGAGTGCGGTGCAGAGCGCAGTGCGCGCCGCATCAGACTCAGGCAACGCATGGGTCTGGTCATCGCCATACATCTGGATCGCGTTCTCCATGCGACGCAGGAAAACGTAGGCTGCATCCAGTTCACCAACGACGACGCCGTCCAGGTGCCCCGCCTGGCCAAGATAGCGCAGCACCGGCCGCAGCCGCGCATCACGCAAAGGCGCTTCCTGTCCGCCACGCACCAACTGGAAGGACTGCACGATGAATTCGATTTCACGAATGCCGCCAGCACCGAGCTTGATGTTCTGCTCCATGCCCTTGCGACGCACTTCATCGCTGATCAGTTTTTTCAAGGCACGCAGGCTGAGGATCGCGCTGTAGTCCATGTAGCGCCGGTAGACGAAGGGCCGCAAGGTCTTGAGCAGGGTTACACCCGCGTCCAGATCGCCCGCAATCGGCCGTGCCTTGATGAAGGCATAACGTTCCCACTCGCGGCCATGGACCTGGTAATAGTCTTCCATCGCCGACAGGCTCCACGCCGGCGCGCCGGCAGAGCCAAAAGGCCGCAGCATGGTATCGACGCGGAAAACAAAACCATCTTCAGTACGCTGCGACAGCAGGCGTGCACAATCCTGTGACAGGCGGTTGAAATATTCCTCGTTGCTGACGCTGCGCGGGCCTGTTGTCTCGCCGGCTTCGGTGTAGCAGAAAATCAGATCGATATCGGATGAAAAATTCAGCTCGTGGCCGCCGAGCTTGCCCATGCCAAGGACCACCGGGCGCGCTTCCGCGCCGCTCTCTTCGATCGGCTTGCCCCAGCGCTGCTGCAGGTTCTTTTCTGCAAACCGGAGCGCCTGCTCGCAGCAGGCGTCAGCGAGATCGGACAGATCACGCAGCGTTTCATCCAGCGGCGCCAACAGGGCAAGATCACGGAAAGTGATACGCACCATTTCACGCCTGCGCGTACGGCGCAGTGCACGCATCAGCGCCGGCTCATCGACGGCATCGACGCAGTCGGCGGCGACCACACGCGCCAATGCGCCTTCACCATAAGCGTTTTCAAAAAGGCCACGCTCAAGCCATGCGGGCAGCGCTTCGGCATCACGTTCACAAGACTGCAACGCGAACGGACTCGCGGCAAATACCTTTCGCGCTGCCGCAGCCAATGCGGGACGCAACCGTTCAAAGCATTGCTGCGGTGTTTCCTGGACTTCAGTCATGTCTGATCTTTTCTTCTTACAGCGACGGCCATTTGTCTTTCCAGGGCTTGGCCTGTTCCAACTGCCCTGCAAGCTGGAACAGCAAACCTTCGCCGCCATGGGACGCCAGGAAGTGCACACCCAAGGGCAAACCATCCGGCGTCCAGTGCAGCGGCACCGACATGCCGGGCACGCCGGTAAGATTGCCCAGCTGGGTAAACGGCACCCACTTGAGGTTTTCCTGCACCATCTGCTCAATCATTCCCGACTTGAGGATGACACGCGACAAGCCCAACGCCATCAGAATCTTCATGGCGACGTGCTGCCACTGCGGCGTGGCGATCTGTCCGACGCGAGGCGCCGGATGCGCCAACGTCGGCGTCATGTAGAGATCGTACTTCTGGTGGAACTCACCCAGCTGGCGCGTGTAATCGCCCCAACGCCAATAACCTTCGACGTATTCGCTGGCGCGTGAAGCTTCACCAAACGCCGCCATCGCCAGCGTGTCCAGTTCAAAGCCTTCGTTGCCGCAACCGGTGCGGCGCTTGATCTGGCGCACTGTCGCCGCACACTGCGCGAACCACATGACGATGAAATCCTTGGCGAGCTGAAGTCCGTCGACCTGCGGCTCGGCTTCCTCGACGTGATGCCCGAGCGATTCCAGGAGTCTCGTCGCATCGGTAACGGCCTTGATCGCTTCCGGATCCACTGTGCTGCCAATGGGCGAGCGCGTACTGAAGGCAATGCGCAGCTTGCCCAGCGCACGGCTGACTTCTTCCAGATATGAACGCGCAGGCGGCGCCAGATGGCACAGTGAACCGGTGTCGGAACCGTGCGTGGCGTCCAGCATCGCGGCGCTGTCACGCACCGAGCGCGACACCACGTGATTCATCGCTGCACCATGCATGGCCTCGCTCATCTGCGGACCCCAAGGAGTGCGGCCGCGGCCCGGCTTGAGGCCGAACAGGCCACAGTAGGCTGCAGGAATACGGATGGAGCCACCGCCGTCATTCGCACCCGCCATCGGCACGATGCCGGCAGCGACCGCAGATGCCGATCCGCCGGACGAACCACCGGGGATGCGCTCAAGGTTCCATGGATTGCGTGTTGGTCCCCAGGCCTCGGGCTCGGTAATGCCCTTGGCACCAAACTCGGGCGTGTTGGTGCGACCGAAAACCACCGCGCCTGCCTTCAACCATCGTGCAGTGATTTCCGCGTGGATATCCGGCTTGTAATGGGCCGCCTTCAAACCCTTGCAGCCAAAGGCGGTCTGCACGCCGGCGTATTCCTGGAACAGATCCTTGGTCAGGAACGGCACACCCGCGAAGGGGCCTTCCAGATTCTGCTGGGCACGCTCACGCGCCAGCTCATGCATCGGAATGATGATGGCATTGAGCTTGGGATTAACCTCGGCGCTGCGGGCGATTGCGGCCTCCAGCAATTCACTGGCGGACACCTGGCGGCTGCGCACCAACTCGGCCAGCCCCAATGCATCGTGACGACGGTATTCTTCTGCGGATATCACGTGACTCTCCTCGTAACGATTGAATTCCTAGATCGACGGACGCTGGTCTTTCCACGGCCGCACCTGCTCCAATTGCGCGGCCAACTGGAACAGCGTTGCCTCTTCGCCAAAGCGCGCAATGAAATGCACGCCAATCGGCAGGCCTGCCTTGGTCCAATGCAAGGGCACGCTCATCGAAGGCGTGCCGGTAATATTTGAAAGCTGGGTGAATGGCACACGGGCCAGGCTCACGCGTGCGCTTTTCTGCACGAGCCCACTGCGCAGCAAGGCTTTGCCCATGCCCAATGCCAGTATCGGCCATACGCCAATGCGTTCGGCCAGTGGCGTGTCTTGCGAACCGATGCGGGCAGGCGCCTGTGCCAGAGTCGGCGTGAGGTACAAATCATATTGCTGATGGAACTCGCCCAGGGTACGGGCAAATTCATTCCAGCGTGCATGAGCCGCCACATACTCTCCTGCCGGCAGGCTGCGGCCCATCAGCGCGAGCACGCGCGTATCCATTTCAAAATCGTTCTCGCGCGCACCGGTCAGCTTGCGGGCGGAAGCCACCGTTGCCGCAACATGACCGAAGTACATCAGCAGGAAACATTCGGCCACGGCTGCGCCATCGATCTTCGGCGCATCCTCAAGCACCGTGTGCCCCATGCCCTCCAGCAAGCGCGCTGTATCCTGCACCGCGCTGACGCATTCGGGATCAACGCCCATGCCAATCGGTGAGTGCGTTGAAAACGCGATGCGCAACTTGCGCGGCTCGCGTTGCGTCTCTTCCAGATACGAACGCTCGGGCGGCGTGATGCGGAACGGATCGCCGCTGACAGCGCCTTGCAGGACATCGAGAATCGCCGCGCTATCACGCACGCTGCGGGTAATCACGTGCTCGCTGGAAGCGCCTTCCCAGACTTCGCCAAAGGCAGGGCCTGCACTGACGCGTCCACGTGAAGGCCGGAAGCCAAACAGGCCACAGCAGGCTGCGGGAATACGAATCGAACCGCCGCCATCGCTGGCGCCCGCAATCGGCACGATGCCGGCCGCCACTGCGGCCGCAGAACCGCCACTGGAACCACCCGCCGTGTGATCCAGATTCCAGGGGTTGCGGGTGGCGCCAAACAGCGCTGGCTCGGTCGTGCCTTTGAGCGCCAGTTCCGGTGTATTGGTTTTGCCGAACACCACCACGCCCGCATCCAGCAGACGCTGCACAAAATGCGCGTGCCGGACAGGCCGATAGTTCCTGAACGCCCGACTACCCGCAGAGGTAGTGACGCCGGCATAGTCTTCCTGGATATCCTTGAGCAGGAATGGCACACCCGCAAACGGGCCGGTCAGAGCCTGCCTCGCGCGATCGCGCGCGATCTCGTGCATGGGAGTCACGATGGCATTGATCCTGGGATTGACCTGCGCACTGCGCGCGAGCGCGGCCTCGAGTAATTCAGTCGCAGTCACCTCTTTTTTACGCACCAGCGCGGCCAGTGCAAGGCCGTCAAGCTGCTGATACTCTGCTGCGGAAATCACTTTTACCATCTCCTCTTATTTGAGCCATAGAGTACCGTCAGTTCACAGACTTTAGGAGCCGTCGCATGTCCAGTACATCGCCTACCGCAAGTTCTGCTGCCATTCCGGCAAACGCGCCCGCATGGGCCGCCGCACTGCGACGCTTCAACGATTACATGCTGCACGACCTGGGTGGCGGCCCGCGTCCGCTCAAGTTTGCCTGGGTCATCAACGCACAAAAGGCCGGCACGTTTTTCTTTCTCGGCTTCCTGATGTGGTTCTACTCCGATAAAACGCCAGCAGCGACCTCGGCCGCCGCCTGGGTTTACCTGGCCATGCACGGCACCTATGGATTGACATGGCTGCTCAAGGACCTGACCTTTCCCGATCCTAACTGGCAAAGGCGCATCACCATCGGCAGCTCGCTCTACGCGGCGTTTGCCCTGGCGATGTACTGGAGCTTTGGCTGGCTGCTGATCTCCGGCACCGCGCAGCCCCACTACCCACTGCCTGATTTCGCCTGGTATTGCCTGTGCATGTCGCTGTGCATGTTCGGTAGCACCATCATGATTGCCGCGGATGCGCAGAAATATTTCACCCTGCGCGTGAAGCGCGGCCTGATTACCGACGGCATGCACAAGCACATTCGTCATCCCAACTACCTCGGCGAAATGATGATCTATGGCTCGTTCGCCTTGATGGTCTGCCATTGGCTGCCGTGGGTTTGGCTAGCCTATATCTGGGGCGGCCTGTTTGCGGTCAACATGGCGATGAAGGAGGCGAGCATGTCGCGTTACCCGGAGTGGGCGGATTACAAGAACAGGACGTGGTGGCTGGTGCCTTACTTGTTCTGAATTTCACACAAATAAAAAGCCCCGCATTGCGGGGTTTCTTATTGATGTAGGAGCGCCTCTTAGGCGCGATAGCTCACACATCAATCACGCCTAAGAGGCGCTCCTACGAATTAATTGCGGAAGATGAAGTAGACCGCGCCACACATGCACAACGCCGCCCACAGAAAATCCAATTTGATCGGCGCCTTCATGAAGAAAATCGCGAAGGGCACGAACACCGCGAGCGTAATCACCTCCTGCATGATCTTGAGCTGCGGCAAACTCAGCGCGGTGTAGCCGATGCGATTGGCAGGCACTTGCAGCAGGTACTCAAACAGTGCAATGCCCCAGGAAATCATCGCCGCGATGAACCACGGCTTGCCGCTGAGTTCACGCAGGTGCGCGTACCAGGCGAACGTCATGAAGATATTCGACAACACCAGCAAGCCGCCGGATTGCAGCAGGACGGTCCAGTTCATGGGCACTCCCAAGGGAAAATCAATACCTCGATATCTTAACGCGTGGCTCTTGAAAATTTTTGCCAGCCACCCATCTTCCCAGTCATACGGGAATCGTCCCGTCCATCTCAGGAGATTTCGCAATGACCGCATTACGTTTTTATCCTTGGGCCGCGCAGCGTGAATGGCTCAAGCAAGTGAACCAGGCTTATGAAGCCAGTGCCAACGATGCCAACTGGACGCCTGCCGTTGACGTTGAAGAATACAAGGACAAATTCGTGATCTATGCCGATATCCCCGGCGTTGATCTGGCCAGTGTTGAAATCACGCTGGAGAAAGGCACTCTCAAACTCAGCGGCGTGCGTGAAGCGCGTGCGGAAAATACGGAAGTCGAGAGCCGCCGTCTTGAGCGCAGCAACGGCCGTTTCCAGCGCAGCTTCACGCTGCCGGATACCGCCGATGGCGACGCCGTTTCGGCCTCGGGCAAGAATGGCGTGCTGGAGATCGTGATCCCCAAGCGTGCGCAGGTTCAGCCGCGTCGCATTACGGTCACGCACTGAAGGTTAATGGCGTAGCGCTGTATTTCCCCTAGGTACAGCGCTACTTTTTAACGAAAACCGTCGCCCGCGCACCCTTCGCCAGTCGTCGGGTGCGCGGGCTTTCGCTATCCTGTCGCTATGGATTACAAAGACTATTACAAGATTCTTGGCGTTCCGCGTACGGCCACTGCGGACGAGATCAAGCGTGCCTATCGAAAGCTGGCGCGCGAATTCCATCCGGACAAGAACAAGGCCAAGGGCGCCGAAGACAAGTTCAAGGAGATCAACGAAGCCAACGAGGTTCTCGGCGACGAGAAAAAGCGCCAGGCCTACGATTCGCTCGGCCCCAACTACCGCGGTGGCAACGGTGGTTTCCAGCCGCCGCCAGGCTGGAATTTTGGCGGTGGCGGCCGTGGCCGTCGTGGCCATGCGGGCGCTGATCCCAGCGATTTCTCCGACTTCTTCTCCACGCTGTTTGGCGGCGGCATGGGCGGCGGCGGTTTCGGTGGCGGTGGCTTTGGCGGCCCGCCGGAAGACACGCGCGCGCGCATCAGCATCAGCCTGGAAGACTCCTACAACGGCGCCAACCGTGCGATCAGCCTGAGCAATGGCCGCAACCTGAATGTACGCATTCCCAAGGGCATCACCAGCGGGCAAACCATTCGCCTGGCCGAACAGGGCAGCAATGGCGGCAACCTGCTGCTGGAAATCGAGTTCGCCACGCATCCGCAATTCAAGGTGGAAGGCCGCGACATCAGCAGCACCGTCAACCTTGCGCCGTGGGAAGCGGCACTCGGCACCAAGCTGCCGGTGCCGACACTAGGCGGCACGGTTGAACTCAACCTGCCTGCAGGTACCCAGGGCGGCAAGAAGATGCGCCTGAAGGGCCGCGGCCTGCCGGGCACGACGCCGGGCGACCAGTTCATCACCCTGCAGATCGTCACACCGCCAGCGGCGACTGATGAAGACCGCAAGTTCTACGAAGAGATGAGTGCGCGTTTTAAGTTCGATCCGCGCGCCTGAGCGCCTGTTGCGCGCGGATGAACGTCCAGCTACCGTGCGCAAAATGAAGGGACTGACTTTATGAATCTCATCGGATTGATTGCCGTTGGCAGCGGCGGCCTGATCGGCTGCGTCCTGCGCTGGTGGCTGGGCCTGCGCATGAATGCGATCTTCCCCGCGCTACCCCTCGGCACGCTCGCGGCCAATCTGATTGGCGGCTACATCATCGGCCTGGCGGCTGGCGCCGTGACGCAGAACCTCGGCCTGTCGCCCACCATGCGCCTGTTCCTGATGCCCGGCTTCTGTGGTGGCCTGACGACGTTCTCGACCTTCTCGCTGGAAACCGCCACATCGCTGATGAACGGCCGAATTGCCTGGGGCCTGAGTGAAATCGCGATTCACGTCAGTGGCTCGCTGCTGGCCACCGTGCTGGGCATTTTTACAGTGCGCCTGCTGGTGCCCGTGATTGAGAAGACCCTCTGAACCGACAGCTATCGTAGGTGCGCCGTGCGCACCGACACACTCGTGTCGCAGGCCAAGGCGCGCACGGCGCACCCTACGGTTCGTGCAAAAAACAAAGCCCGCGCAGCTCACGCTGCGCGGGCTTTTCTTTGAAGGAGCGTATTACTCCTTGTGATAACCGGTCACGCGCTCCACTTCATTCTTGGACCCCATGATCACCGGCACGCGCTGGTGCAGCTTGCTCGGTTGGATATCGAGGATGCGCTCGCGTCCGGTGGTGGACGCGCCACCAGCCTGCTCGACGATCATGCTCATCGGGTTGGCTTCATACAGCAGGCGCAGCTTGCCGCCCTGTGCCTTGGTCTTTGAATCCAGCGGGTACATGAAGATGCCGCCGCGGGTGATGATGCGATGCACGTCGGCGACCATCGAGGCGACCCAGCGCATGTTGAAGTCGCGCTCGCGCGGGCCTTCCTTGCCGGCCTTCAGTTCGGTGATGTAACGCTGCACCGGCGGTTCCCAGAAACGCTCGTTGGATGCGTTGATGGAGTATTCCTTGGTGTCTTCCGGAATCTTCATGTCACGCTGCGTCAGCACGAAGCTGCCGAGTTCGCGATCGAGCGTGAAGGCGTGGACGCCGCTGCCAATCGTCAGGATCAGCATCGTGCTCGGACCATAGACGGTGTAACCCGCCGCAACCTGCTGCGTGCCGGGCTGCAGGAAAGCATCGTCGCCCGGCTGCGCCACGCCTTCCGGCGACTTCAGCACCGAGAAGATGGTACCGACGGAAATGTTGACGTCGATGTTGCTGGAGCCGTCGAGCGGATCGAACACCAGCAGGTAGCCGCCCTTGCAATGCTCGCCCTGGATCGGATACGAGTGGTCCATTTCCTCGGAAGCGAGCGCAGCGACGTGGCCGCCCCATTCGTTGGCTTCCAGCAGGATTTCGTTGGACAGCACGTCGAGCTTCTTCTGCGCCTCACCCTGGATGTTGCCGGTGCCGGCATCGCCGAGCACGCCGCCCAATGCACCCTTGCCGACGGCAATCGAGATCGCCTTGCAGGCGCGGGCAACGACTTCGATCAGCAGGCGCAGGTCAGGCTTGATCTGGCCCTTGGCGCGCTGTTCTTCAATCAGGAATTGGGTGAGGGAGATCTGTTTCATGGACGGCTCGGGGGGGGGGGAATTTGAGGCGCGTATTGTCGCCGCTCACGGCCCTGTGGCTCAAGGCGCATTTGCAGTAGGGGGCCTCGCCCTCGCCGCTCCTGCGCATCCTGCGCCCGCGGCGTACCGTACATCCTGTACATAAAAAGGGCGCCCGGAGGCGCCCTTTTTTACAACTTCTTTCCTGAGTAATCCGGCACACGGATGTGCCGGTCTTGTCAGGACGACAGACAGCGGGTTCTTTAGAACCCGCCCATGCCGCCCATACCGCCCATGTCGCCACCAGCCGGCATCGCAGGACCTTCGGCCTTGGCCGGCAGTTCAGCAATCATGGCTTCGGTGGTCAGCAGCAGGCCAGCAACCGAGGCTGCGTTCTGCAGCGCCAGGCGGGTGACCTTGGCCGGGTCGATGATGCCCATGTCGATCATGTCGCCGTAGGCGCCGGTGCCGGCGTTGTAGCCGAACGAACCCTTGCCTTCGGAAACCTTGTTCAGGATCACGGATGGCTCTTCGCCAGCGTTGCGCACGATCATGCGCAGGGGTTCCTGGATGGCGCGGCGCAGGATGTTGATGCCGACCGTCTGATCGTCATTGGCACCCTTGAGCTTTTCAAGCGACTTGGAAGCGCGCACCAGGGCAACGCCACCGCCAGCCACGATGCCTTCTTCAACGGCAGCGCGGGTTGCGTGCAGCGCGTCTTCAACGCGAGCCTTCTTTTCCTTCATTTCGACTTCGGTGGCAGCGCCAACCTTGATCACGGCAACGCCGCCCGCCAGCTTAGCCAGACGCTCGTGCAGTTTTTCCTTGTCGTAGTCGCTGGTGGCGTCTTCGATCTGCGCGCGGATTTCCTTGATGCGCGTGGTGATCTTGTCCTTCTTGCCAGCGCCGTCGATGACAGTGGTGTTTTCCTTGTCGATCTGGATCTTCTTGGCGGTGCCGAGGTCAGCAACGGTGGCCTTCTCGAGCGACAGACCGACTTCTTCCGAAATCACGGTGCCGCCGGTGAGGATGGCGATGTCCTTCAGCATTTCCTTGCGGCGGTCGCCGAAGCCAGGAGCCTTGACGGCCACGACCTTGAGGATGCCACGCAGGTTGTTGACGACGAGGGTGGCGAGGGCTTCGCCTTCAACGTCTTCAGCGATGATCATCAGCGGGCGGCCAGCCTTGGCCACGCCTTCGAGAACCGGCAGCAGTTCGCGGATGTTGGAGATCTTCTTCTCGGTGATGAGGATCAGCGGGTTTTCGTGCTCAACCTGCTGGCTCTGCGAGTTGTTGATGAAGTACGGGCTGAGGTAGCCGCGGTCGAACTGCATGCCTTCCACAACGCTCAGTTCGTTTTCGAGGCCGGAGCCTTCTTCAACGGTGATCACGCCTTCCTTGCCGACCTTGTCCATGGCCTGGGCAATGATGTCGCCGATGTTGGTGTCGGCGTTGGCGGAAACGGTGCCAACCTGTGCAATCGCCTTGCGGTCCTTGCAAGGGGTCGACAGCTTCTTGATTTCGGCGGTGACGGCTTCAACAGCCTTGTCGATGCCGCGCTTGATGTCCATCGGGTCAACGCCGGCGGTGACCGACTTCAGGCCTTCGTTAAGAATTGCCTGGGCCAGAACGGTGGCGGTGGTGGTGCCGTCGCCGGCTGCGTCGGAGGTCTTGGAAGCGACTTCCTTGACCAGCTGCGCGCCCATGTTCTCGAACTTGTCCTTCAGCTCGATTTCCTTGGCAACCGAGACGCCGTCCTTGGTGACGGTAGGAGCGCCGTAGGACTTGTCGAGGATGACGTTACGACCCTTGGGGCCGAGGGTAACTTTTACTGCGTTGGCGAGAACGTTGACACCGGCCACCATGCGGGCGCGGGCGTCATCACCAAACTTCACTTCTTTAGCTGCCATTTCAAATTCCTCTTTGAATTCTTTGTCGTCATTCCCGCGAAGGCGGGAATCCAGTGTTGTGTTGCGGCAAAAGATCCTTCGGCTACACGGCTATGGCCGCTGAGCTCAGGATGATTTCGCCTATGGCGAAATCACTTGCCGAGGACGGCCATGATGTCGTCTTCGCGCAGAACGACGAGTTCTTCGCCACCAAACTTCACTTCGGTGCCGGCGTACTTGCCGATCAGAACCTTGTCGCCAACCTTGACGTCGACCGGGTGGATCTTGCCGTCGTCGGTGCGCTTGCCCGAACCCACTGCAACCACCTGAGCCGTCAAAGGCTTCTCGGCAGCGCTGTCAGGAATCAGGATGCCGCCGGCGGATTTCTTCTCTTCTTCCAGACGCTTGACGACCACGCGGTCGTGCAGGGGGCGCAGCTTCATATGAAAACTCCTGTGTAATCAATATATTGGATTTCTCGCGAGATGAGGCGTTAGCGTTTTCAACGGACGCTGTTAGCACTCTCACACGGAGGCTGCTAATTGTAGGGGCTGTCAGCCGAGATTCAAGGGGTGACCGGAAAGCGCACGGCATTTCGCCCCGGACTGCGCATCAAGGCGGAAGGCACCCGTGAGCGGCCAGCAAAGCTGGCGCTCCGGGTGCGCGTCGCTCACCACAGATAACGCAGGCTCAGCATGTAGTTGGCCGGATCGCCAAAATAGGTCTGGCGACTATCGCTTTCAGGGCGATCGAGATAGTGCTTATCGAACAGGTTATTCATGGTCAGTGAAGTCTTCCAATGACTATTGAAGCGATAGCTCGCCTGCGCTGACCACACAGTAAAGCCGCCCTGCGCCCAGTTGAAACCACTGCTGGTGTTGTAGATGCGGCTGCGATAACGCACGCCCGCGCCTACGCCAAAACCATTGGCAAGGCCTTCAACAAACTGCCAATCGCTCCACAGCGACAAGGTATGCCGCGGAAAAGTCGTCGTAAAAGGCAGCCCCTGTTGACCCGGCGAGGAGCGCACCTGCTTGGTCTGGTTGTAGCCATAGCCTGTTGTGAGGTTCCAGTGCGGCAGAATGGCCCCTGATAGCTCTGCTTCGGCACCTTGGCTGCGTACCTTGCCTGCAGCAACCGAGGCATTGGGAACGCCAGGGTCAGGAATCGCGCGATTGACGTCTTCAATACGATAGATCGCGATGCTGCTGTTCAGGCGGCCATCAAGATGCTCACCCTTTACCCCAGTCTCCACCTGGTTGCCTTTGCGGGGCGGAAGGTATCGGCCGCTGGCATCCGTATCCGACTGCGGATTGAAAATGCTGCTGTAGCTGGCGTAGAGCGAGAAATCGCTGCTGACATCGACGATCGCGCCTGCGTACGGGATGAATTCCGCCGGAACACTTTTATCATTCGTGTGGTCGTCCAGATCTTCGCTCCTGAACCACGCCAACCGACCGCCGCCAATCAACGTCAGCCCTGCAACCGGCTTGAGGCGCGCCTGGCCATAGACGCCGCTCTGTATCTGCGCTGAATGCGAGGGGGCATCAATAGCGATATTGGGCTTGGGAACATGGATATCGGGATCAAAAATATTCTGATCAAATCCATTTTGGCCGTAGGTATTGCTGTTGTAAGCCGAAGTATTCTTGTACTTCTGGTAACTGGCACCCAGCAAGAATTCTTGCTTTAGGCCATTCCATTGCAATGGCTTGGTGACCTGCGCATCGATATTGGTTTCGCGCTCACGCCCCCAAGAGAAGAACGGGAGCATGTGCACATCACCCGTCGTACGATCCACAAAAGTGTCGCCCCATACGATTTCGCTGTGGTTATAGCGGTCCTCGTAACTGGTGGTGAGCTTGGCGGCTCCTCCACCACTGAGGCGGTGTTCAAGCTCGGCAAAGCTGCGATTGACGCGCTGGAATGCATTTGCCCAGTCTGCGCCCAGGTACGTTGAGCGCGAGATGTCTGGATAAGTCCCGTCGTCGTACGCAGCAATGCCGTAGAAAGGCCTGGCCTTGCGTCGCTGCCAGCTATCGCCGACAGAGAGTGTCGTATTCGGCGTCAGGTCGTATTCGAGAGTGCCGTAGAACAAAGGCGTACGCGACCACTCATAATCCGTGAAATTTCCGCGATCCTGGTACGCGCCGACAAATCGTCCACGCAAGCGTCCGTCCTGAGCGAGGCTGCCCGTGATATCAAAATCGCCTTCATAGCGATCCCAAGAGCCCGCGAGCGCGCTGGCATTCAAGCTAAAGTCTTTTTGCGCGCGTTTGCGAACGAGATTGACCGTACCGCCCGGGTCGCCCGAGCCCTGCAGCAAGCCGCTTGATCCGCGCCATATCTCAATCCGGTCGTACATGACCAAGCCGAAGTTGTTCTCATACACGCGCGACGATGTTGAAACGCCATCCAGCATGTAGTGGTCAATCGTGTAGCCACGCGCCTCGATGGCGGACGATGTCGTGCCATAGTTGGTGACTTTCATCGCGGTGACGTATTGCATCGCATCTTCGAGCGTAACGAAGTTCTGATCTTCAATCCGCTGGCGGGTGACCACGCTCACGGAGTTTGGCGTCTCGCGAATACTTTGCTCGCCCTTGCCAATGGTCAGCGAGCCGGTGGTGTATGACTTGGTGCCTTCAGTGGTACGGTCATCACGCTTGGCTGTCACCTGCACTTCAGGCAGGACGGTCGCATCAGCGTTAACCGCAGCATCCTGGCGTCCTCGAATAAAGAAAACGCCCGGCTTGCTCTCCACGATCTCCAGCGGGGTTCCAGCCAGAAGTGCCACAAAGCCTTCATTGATCTTGAAGGTTCCACGGATGCCATTCGTATTCAGTCCGTCCACGAGTCTCGAATCGATCTGGATGGTAACGCCGGCCTCGCTGGCGAATTCCGAAAGCGCAACGCCAAGCGGGCCAGCCGATATCGTGTAGGCCTTTTCAGCAGCAGTCTGGATATTTTCGGCGGCCGCAACCGAAACTGCCGGCACGGCGATTGCCCATCCACCTAGCGCAACTGGCGCAACGCGCAAGGCCAGCGCAATCGCGCTGGGCAGCAGAACCGGGAGGGTGCGGGATGACATTGAATGGGGGCTACGTCGAGCCATGACTACCTCGGTGGATGATTTTGGTGTTCCTGATTCAATGACACGCAAGACTGAAAAAAGGGACACGCAAACCGCGGCTCAGGCAAATCGCGCGAGGGATTGGGATCTGATCGGAAAGCCTGCAATGGGCGAAAGCACAGGGTTTCGCCTTTGTGCTGGTTTTTGGTGCCTAGCCAGAGGCAGGGTCAGCCGGCGGCACGATGCTGACCCAATAGCGTGTGCGATAGATGGCCTGAACCGGCAAGGTTTCAGGTAGAACGGCGAGGATGTTATCGACATTGTCGAGCTGAAATGCCCCGGTGATCCGAAGATGGGCAATCGCAGGGTCACATCGCAACACGCCAACCCGGTAGCGGCTCAACTCCGCAATGAATTCATCCAGGCGCATCTGATTGGCGAAGAGAATGCCCCGTGACCAGTCGGCGACATGGGAGCTCGCAGGTCCGGGCTCTCCAAGCCGGGTCGCGGTAAAACGGACTTGCTGGCCTGCATTGATGATGCGCTTGTGCTGTGGGGCCGCACTGGGCACGATTTCAACCGCGTGCTCAAGTACCGCCACCTGCGTTGCGGGATCGCCGCCATTTTCCTGACGAACCATGAAGCGCGTGCCCAAAGCCCGAATGAGGCCCTGAGGTGTTTCAACAATAAAGGGACGATATACGGAGGAGGCGCCATGCGGGTCCGCGCCCGTTCGCACCAGGATTTCCCCCCTGCGCAAAATCAGCCGGCGCTCGCTACCGCTGAATTCCACTTTTATCGCGGTATCCGTATTCAGATCGAGTTGCGTGCCGTCGGCCAAAACAACCGCGCGCCGCGCGCCGATGGCAGTGCGTTCATCAACAGCCCACTCCTGCCAGGGCTTCTCGCGGAAAGCCAGATAGCCGGCGCCGCCACCCACAACCATTACAGTGAGTATCTTGAGCGCGTTACGACGATCAACACGAGTGGAACGTCCCAGTGCCGGCAGGCCCATCTGGCGAGGGACAACGCTGAACATCTGGTTGACCCGTTGTGCACGTTGCCAGGCACGCTCGTGCTCAGGGTGTTGCGCGCGCCACTGCTCGCAAGCGACAAACTCTTCAGCGGCGGCGTCTTCATGCAAGCGCACCAGCCATTCCGCAGCGGCGCGCGCAATAGCCCGGTCCAAAGGGCGTGAATCGTCGAAAGAAGGCACGGCGCTCATGACATCAGCACGATGCATTCTTCATAAGCCGCGGCGACGTAACGCTTCACGGTACGCACATCCACCTGAAGCCGGACGGCAATTTCGGCGTAAGTCAGCCCCTCCAGCTGGGCCAGCAAGAAGCCCATGCGAACCTTCGGCGGAAGCCGGTCAAGCATCGCATCGATCTGGTGCAGCGTTTCAAGAATGATGATGCAATCTTCTGCAGATGGAGACTGTGCCTCAGGGATCGCCGCAAGCGCATCCAGATAAGCACGTTCGAGTGAGAGGCGCCGGTAATGATTGAGGAGAATTCTGCCCGCGACAGTGGTCAGATATGCCCTTGGCTCGCGCAGTTCCGCTGCCTGTCCCTTGTCCCGTGCCGTCAAAATCCGCAGGAAAGTGTCTTGCGTCAGGTCAGATGCATCCGAAGCATTGCCCATTTTTTTGCGTAACCAGCCCTGCAGCCATCCGTGATGTTCACAGTAAAGTCTGTGTACCTCTTGTTGCGGGGCAAATTCGGCAGTGGACATGAGCTGACTCTGGATGACGTTCGGCCATCCGAGTTGATACAAATAGGACTTATTCTCATTTATACCGGAATCCCCATGCTTTACGCAACTGAAAGCAGTTGATTTGAATTTGCCCCGCCCCTTGCGTCAGGCCGGCCCAGAGAGCGGCCACGCCGAGCAGAGGCCAAACAATGAAAATCATGGGGTTCCAAGGCGAGTTTTACGCTCGAAGGGTCCCTGCCTGGATTCCCTAACGAAATCCTTACAGTCACATTGCTAGGTTTGCGCCTTCCATATCACCCCTGGACGGCAATCGACGTGAAGCTTCGCGAAATCCTGACGCTACGCAACCTGCCCGCGCTCAGTCCCAATCAGTTGCTATTGCTCACCGTCGCCTATCTGGCGCTCACGCAGAATCTATCGCTGTTCAGTGCCATCCTGAATTCCCTGCCACGCCCGATGGGGGGCCAGGAATGGCGCATTCTGGCTTCGACCGTTTTCGCACTGGTCGCTCTTCTCACCACTGCGATGGCGGGTTTCTGCCTGCCGCGCGTCCAGAAGCCAGCACTGGTCGTCTTTGTCCTGGTTGCCGCCACTTCCAGCTACTTCATGCGCAGCTTCGGCACGGTCATCGACAAGGGCATGATCGCCAATGCGCTGAACACCAACATCGGTGAAGCGTCTGATCTGCTGAGTATCGATTTCTTCATGCATGTGCTGCTGTTTGGCGCCCTCCCGGCGTGGATCATTACACGGGTGCCACTGCGGTTTGCGCGCTTCAGCATCGAACTGCGTCGCCGTCTTGCGCTGGTAGGCATCATGCTCGGTGGCCTGATCATTATCCTGTTTAGCCAGTACAACGCCCTGAGCTTCTGGGGCCGCCAGAATCGCGAAGTGCGCCTCTACGTCAATCCGACTGCGCCGATGTACGCCCTCAAGGAAATGGTCGCGGATCTGCTGCCCAAAGGTCCACCGCCGCCTTTGCTGATCGTGGCGCCTGATGCCGTACGCCAAGGCTCTGCCGATGCAAAACCACTGCTGGTCGTCCTCGTCGTCGGCGAGACCGGACGCGCGGCCAATTTCGGCATCAATGGCTATGAACGCAACACCACGCCACGCCTGTCAGCAATCCCCGAACTGATCAACTATCCGGACTTTGAATCCTGTGGCACCGCAACACTGGAATCCGTGCCCTGTATTTTCTCGCGACTGAACCAGAGCGACTTCAGCCGCAAGAAAGCCGGCGCTGAGGAAAACCTGCTCGATATCGTCAAGCGTACCGGCGTACCCGTCATCTGGCGCGACAATAACGCGGGCTGCATGGGCGCCTGTGTACGCACAGGAATGATCTCGCTGGAATTCGAGAAAGATCCCGTGCTATGTGCCGACGGCGAATGCCATGACAATATCCTTTTGAAAGACTTCAATACCGTATTGCCACAAAGCGCAGGCAGTGCGACCTTTCTGGTGCTGCACCAGAAAGGCAGCCACGGCCCGGCTTATTTCAAGCGCTATCCGGAAAGCGCGCGACACTTCACGCCAGACTGCCGCATTGAAAGCGTGCAGCGCTGCACACGCGAAGAAGTCATCAACGCTTACGACAACACCATCGTCTACACCGACAGCATGCTGGCCGACCTGATTGAGCAGTTGCGCTCACATCAGGACAGCGTCAACAGCGTGATGATCTACGTTTCCGACCACGGCGAGAGCCTCGGTGAAAACGGCATTTTCCTGCATGGCTTGCCACGCGGGCTTGCACCCGATGAACAGACGCATGTCCCGATGATGGCCTGGTTCTCGGCCCAGGCACCGGCGGCGCTGAACCTCGATCTGGCCTGCGTCAAGGCCGCAAGCATCAAATCGGGTTCACACGACAATCTGTTCGACTCCATACTCAATCTGCTCAGCATTCGCACGGCCGCCTACAAACCTGCGCAGGATCTGTTTGCGGCCTGCCAAAAAAACTAGCGAGTAATGCTAGCCTGCGGGTTATGAACCCCGTAGCGCCCATGCGCCTGCTATTGATTGAAGACAACCACGACCTCGCCGCCAACATCGGCGAGTTTCTGGAATCACGTACGCATGTCGTGGATTACGCCAGTGACGGTGCTAGCGGCCTGCATCTGGCTTCGGCCCACAGTTACGACGCCGTCATCCTTGATCTCGGCCTGCCGGATCTCGATGGCGTAACGCTGTGCAGGCAACTGCGCAGCAACCCCGGCGTCGCCCTTCCCGTCCTGATGCTCACCGCGCGTGATACCGAACAGGACAAGCTGCTCGGCTTTGATGCGGGGGCCGACGACTACCTGACCAAGCCTTTCTCGTTACCCGAACTGCATGCACGCCTGCTGGTTCTGCAGCGACGCAGCAAAGGTGGCGGGGCCAGTCTGCTACAAGTGGCTGACCTGACCCTGGATCGGCAAACACTGGTCTGTCGCCGTGGCGGCGTACGCCTGGACCTGACGCCCAGTGGCTACAAACTGCTCGAGCACCTGATGTCGGTATCGCCGAAAGTCGTATCGCGACGTGATATCGAAACCCTCCTTTGGGGCGACCACCCGCCGGACAGTGACGCCGCCCTGCGCGCGCACATCCATGCATTGCGCCAAGCACTGGACCGTGAGCACCGCGTAAAACTGCTGCACAACGTGCACGGCATGGGTTATCGCATCGGGACCGATGATGTCCTTTAAACTGAACCTGAGCCTGCGTTCGCGCTTCATCATCGCTCTGCTGATCATCGCCGCGCTGCTGTCCGGCGGCTATTACTACGCCATGCATCAGTTCATTGGCGTGCTGGAAGAGGAAATGGGAACACAATCGCTGAAGCGCGAGCTGAATGCGTTTACAAACTACTACCTGAAATCCACGGCCATCAAACCCATCGAGCGCGACGGCATACGCTCTTATATCTACAAGCCCGGGGACGCCACGACGGATTTGCCGCCGCCATTAAGCACATGGAGCAACAGCACCGTCGGCGATTTCGAGTGGCAGGGCATTGAGTATCAGGCGGTGCGGCACGATATCGGCGATACCCGCGTTTACATCACGCTGAACCTCGTGCGGGTCGACAATCTGCAGCGACGCCTGGTGACTTTTGCCTGGGTCTTCGTCACCGGCGCCCTGTTCATCGCCGCCATTGTCGGGGTTGGCCTTTCGTTGCTGGTCACCAGACCCGTATCAAGGCTTGCCCACATGGTCACTGACCTTGATCCGCGACATCGCGGAGCCAAGCTGGGCCGCCAGTTCGGCGATCACGAGGTCGGCCAGATCGCACATGCCTTCGACCAATATCTGGAGAAGATCGACAGGTATGTCGAACGTGAAAAAGCCTTCACCGAAGACGCTAGCCATGAGTTACGCACACCGCTGACAATCATCATCCACGCCGCGCAATTACTTGAAGAAGATCCGCAACTGAGCCAGCGCGGCATTGAGCGCCTCGCGCGCATCCGTCGCGCAGCAGCACAGATGCAGGCCCTGATTGAAGCGCTGCTGTTCCTGGCCCGGGAAGACGGCGGCATCGCCAACGATGCTTGTGCCCTGCATGAAATCCTGCATGAAAGTGTTGATGCCCTCAGCGAGCAGATCACTGACAAGGCTTTGCACATTCACCTCGAGACTGGAACGCCGGTGACCGTGCAGGCGCCTCGCGCAATGGTGTCGTGTGTCATTCAAAACCTCATCGGCAATGCGATCCAGCACACCAGCAAGGGCCGCATCGACGTACAGCTGCTTGAACGTGAATTTGTCGTGCAAGACACCGGCAGCGGCATCCCTGAAGGAGCACTGGACCGTATTTTCGAGCACCGTTATCGTGGCGCACAGAGCCGCGGCCTGGGCCTGGGGCTCTATATCGTGCTGCGCATCTGCGATCGGCTCGGCTGGAAAATAGAGGCCAGCAATGCCGATGGCGCAGGCGCACGCTTTGTCGTCAAATTCAGGCCCTGAAGATCTTTCAGGCCTGTTGAGCATCCACATGCGGCTGACAAGCGTAGAGTGAACTGAGCCTACGAATACTGAGGGAGATGCATGATGACCTTCCGCGCGCTGCCGCTTGTCTCGGCCTTGATCCTGTTCAGCGGGTTATTCCCCGCATTAGCCAGCGCCGAGAGTGCGGAAACCGCCGCACGCGAAGCACGCGCCGCGGCCAAGCTGGCAGCGCAGCTCCAGGCCTGTCGCGCAAGCTTTGCGGAAATTGACGCGCGCATCGACAAGGCTGGCGTACGAGATGCCGGCTACCACCAGGTCGAGGGCTTTCCTTACCTGCGCAGTGATCGCCTGATGGCCTCTTTCACCAAGGAAATCAGCGACCCCGACACCTTCTCCATCTGGATTCTGCAACTCCGCGACAACGAATCATTCTCGCGTGATATCGAGCTGCGCAATCTGGGCCTGGCGAATCAGGAGCGTGCCGGCCTGCTGAGCGATCTCAGGCTGTGTTCGGTATGGCTTTCACTGAATGAGCTGGAAAATGACGCGACCCGTGCGCGCATGATCCAGGCGGTCCCGGTGCCTGCATCGCAAACAGCCGCCATGCCAACCGCGCCTAATCGCGATGCACAGATCAAAGCTGATTTTGCGAAAGATCTCGCACAGCTTTCCTCGCCGGGACCACTGACACTATGGCAGCCACAGCCTCCCAACACAGAGGAAGAAGCCCCGCCCACCTTTGATCGCCTCTCGCACGATGAGCTTGGCCGCAGCGGCATGACCACACAATGGTGGACATCATTGGCCGAGTCGCACGCGCCGCGCTGGCTGATTGAAACGGCGGGATGGCAAGACCGCCCCGGCGCGCCCGTGTGGATTGAAAACAAGGATCACAGCGTACAACTCGGCATTAACCTGGATCAACCAACGGTTTATTACCAGGCCAGCTACATGCGGTTCGGTGGGCGCAGCCTCATCCAGTTCGTGTACTTCATCTTCTTTCCATCCAGCACGCCTGCCACCACGCCACTCGATGGCATGGTCTGGCGCGTTACCCTGGACCCCGATGGGAAACCATTGCTCTACGATAGCGTGCGCATGGATGGCAGCGATCATCTCTGGTTCCCTGCCCAGGCTTTGCCGACGCGCGCGATACCACGAGGCCAGAATGCATTGGCGTTGGTGCCGCAAACGGCCCCCGAAAAACCCTGGGCCGTACGCCTCGGATCCGCCGATCATCTGGCACGGCGCCTCGTCCCCATCGCGGCGGCACAAGAAAGCGTCAAGACCTACGTGCTGAAACCTTACGAAGATCTGCTGACGCTGGGACTTCCCAGCGGCGGGACCCGCAGCATCTATGGCCCCACCGGCCTGCTCGCCGGCGCAAACACCTCGCACGCACCCAAGCAGTTCGGCGTATTACCGGCCATCCCTACCGGCACGCGCTATTTCGACGACCCCTACCTGATCGAAACCGTGTTCGTTGCCCCCACATGGCCGCAGGAAAGCCCACGCAGCATCAGCAACAAGGACGTTCCGCCACCAGACATGGCCAGCGTCCTGATGCGCGGGGAACCCGCATCACCCTGACCATTGGCGCGGGAGACCGGTAGACTTCGGGATCAGTGCTCTCGAACATGCCGCCCGGTCCTTTGAAGGTTTTCAATTTTCCATTTCGCGCGATGGGTAGCGTCTGCGAGGTTCGCCTCTATGCAGATGATCCTCAGCATGCCCAGTCACAGGCCGACGCGGCGCAAAGTGAAGTACGTCGACTGGAAAAAACCTACTCGCGCTATCTCGACGACAGCGTCACCACCCGCATCAATCGCTCGGCAGGTGATGCGCACGGCGTCGAAGTCGATGCAGAAACGGCAGGCCTGCTGGATTACGCGCACGCCGCCTGGGAGCAGAGTGAGGGTTTGTTCGATATTACTTCCGGCGTGTTGCGTCGCGTATGGGATTTCAAGGCCGGCCGCATCCCGACACAGAATGAAATCGATGATGCCCTGCAACTGATCGGCTGGCACAAACTTGCCTGGAAACATCCATGCATCGTCCTGCCACGCGCAGGCATGGAGTTGGACTTTGGCGGTTACGTCAAGGAATACGCGGCAGATCGTGCGGCCCAAGCCTGTCGCGATGCCGGAGCACGTCATGGTTTTGTAGAGCTCGGCGGCGACATCGCATTGATTGGCCCGCACCCGGACGGCACGCCTTGGGAAGTCGGCGTACGCAATCCACGCAATCCCGAAGTGGCGATTGCCCAGATCGCGCTGACGCAAGGCGGCATTGCCAGCAGCGGCGATTACGAACGTTTCTTTGAACGTGACGGCAAACGTTATTGCCACATCCTCAACCCACTGACGGGCTGGCCGGTATCGGGGCTGGCCGGCGTCAGCGTGGTCGCAGAACAGTGCCTGATTGCAGGCACGGCAACCACCATTGCCATGCTCAAAGGGGCCAGCGAAGGCCCCGAATGGCTGGCAGAACTGGGCCTGCGGCATCTTCATATCGACACGCGCGGAAAGATCAGCGGCAATCTCTCAACGCGATAAATGCTTCCCAACAAAAAGGGCGCCAGAGGCGCCCTTTTTGTTTGCTGCAAGTCTTCTTATTCAAAGATGAAGCTGTCTATCGGCAGCTTGGTCAGCGTCTTGCTCGGCTTGAGCATCGACGTAGCATGACCCTTGGCGCGTGGCAGCAGGTGATCGAAGTAGAAACGTGCCACCGCGATCTTGGCCTTGTAGAACTCAGGGCTTTCGCTGCCGTTCTTCTCGGCCAGTTTCTTGTCGGCCACTGCAGCCTGCAGCGCCCAGAAGTACGCCATGGTCACGTAGCCCGAGTACATCAGGAAGTGGTGGCTGGCGGCGCTGACCTGCTCGCGGTCCTTGCGGGCCATCAACATGATGCGCATGGTCAGCACGTTCCACTCGGCGCTGAGACGTGCCAGCTCGGTGGCGTAGCGACGCAGCTTGGCGTTGCCCATGTGCTCCAGCGAGAACTTGGCGATCTGGCCGGTGAATTCACGCACCGCCTTGCCGCGGGTCATGATCAGCACCTTGCGGCCGAGCAGGTCGAGCGCCTGGATGCCGGTGGTGCCTTCGTACAGCGTGGCGATACGCGCATCACGCGCGATCTGCTCCATGCCGTGTTCCTTGATGTAGCCGTGGCCACCGAACACCTGGATGCCCTGGTTCGCCGCTTCCAGGCCCATCTCGGTCAGGAAGCCTTTCATGATCGGCGTGAAGAAGCCGAGCTTGTCGTCCCAATACTTGAATTTCTTGTCGTCGCCTTCGGTCACGCCATTGGTCATGTGGTCGGCGTACTGCGCAGCGAAGTAGATCATCGCGCGGCCGCCTTCGGCGATCGCCTTCTGCGTGAGCAGCATGCGGCGCACGTCGGCGTGGTGGATCAGCGCGTCGGCGACCTTGTCCGGATCCTGCTTGCCACGCAGCGCGCGCATCGAGCGACGCTCCTTGGCGTAAGCCACGGCGCCCTGCATCGACAGTTCCGCGTGGGCAATGCCCTGGATCGCGGTGCCGATACGGGCGGTGTTCATGAAGGTGAACATGGCTTCGAGGCCCTTGTTCTGTTCCGCAATCATGTAGCCGACGGAGTTTTCGAAATTGATGACGGCGGTGGCCGAAGCCTTGATGCCCATCTTGTGTTCGAGCGCGCTGCAAACGACGTTATTGTGTTCGCCCACCGAGCTGTCGGCGTTGACCTGCATCTTCGGCACGATGAACAGCGAGATGCCGCGCGTGCCTGCCGGTGCATCCGGCAGACGTGCCAGCACGATATGGATGATGTTTTCGGTGAGGTCGTGTTCGCCGGCCGAGATGAAGATCTTGGTGCCGGTGATCTTGTAGCTGCCGTCCGCCTGCGGTTCAGCCTTGGTCTTGACCTGACCCAAGTCGGTGCCGCACTGCGGTTCGGTCAGGCACATGGTGCCGGTCCAGGTACCGTCGGTGAGCTTAGGCATGTACTGCGCCTTCAGTTCCGGCGAGGCGTGCTGCATCACCGTGTTCATGGCGCCGAGGCTCAGCCCTGGGTACATGGTGAACGACCAGTTGGCCGTGCCCATCATTTCGGACTTGAACAGGCCCATCGACATCGGCAGGCCCTGGCCGCCGAACTCGGTCGGGTGCGACAGACCCTGCCAGCCGCCCTGGCAATACAGCTCGTAGGCTTCCTTGAAGCCCTTTGGCGTACGCACCTGGTTGTTTTCGAAGTGGCAGCCTTCCTGGTCGCCGGAGAGGTTCAGCGGCGCGAGGGTCTCTTCGCAAAGCTTGGCGCATTCATCAAGAATGGCGTTGACGGTGTCCGGATCAGCGTCCTTGCCGTTCGACAGGCCCGCGTAATGCTTGGGGTAGTCAAACACTTCGTTGATCAGGAAGCGCATGTCGCGCAACGGGGCTTTGTAGGTCGGCATCGACGTAATCCTTAAGGGAGGAATGGGATGGCGCGGATTCTGCGGTAAGGCACCTTCCCATACATTGGCCGATCCGACGAGTACCCTGCGTCGGCCGAGTAAATGCCGTGGGCGTCATCATTCGCCATTTTCCCTAGGCACGACGACGATCGCTCCAAAGTTTTGACCTTGCAGAACATTGCGTAGCCACTTCCACGCAGCGGCGGTAGTACATCTAGCCTTTTTTGAGGTGATGATGGGGCATTCCGGCATAATCCGGCACAGATGGCGTGCCTTGTGCATACCTAAAGACGACTAAACATTAGAAGAGGGAGCGTCCACCATATGAGTCTGTTTCGCACCAAGCCGATTGATCCAAATGCCAATACCGGCCTCAAGCGCACTCTCACCGCACTGGACCTGACCCTCCTGGGTATCGGCGCCATCATCGGCACCGGCATCTTCGTGCTCACCGGCGTGGCCGCGGCACAACATGCGGGCCCGGCGATCGTGCTGTCGTTCATCATCTCCGGCACCGCCTGCGCCTTTGCGGCGCTGTGCTATGCCGAACTGTCCAGCGCGGTCGGGGGCGCCGGCAGCGCCTATGGCTATGCCTACGTCGGCATCGGTGAATTCATTGCGTGGATCATCGGCTGGGATCTGATCCTGGAATATGGGGTGGCGACAGCAACCGTTGCGATTGGCTGGTCCGGCTACTTCGCCAAGATCCTGTCTTCGTTCTTCGGCATTGAACTGCCTGCCCACCTCACTTCCGCGCCGCTCGAAGGCGGCATCTGCAATCTGCCGGCGATATTGATCGTGCTGCTGCTTTCCGGGCTGCTGTCCTGGGGCGTGAAAGAAGCAGCACGCTTCAATGGCGCGATGGTGCTGGTCAAACTGGTCACCATCCTCGCCTTCATCGCCATTGCCGGCCCGCACGTGGATCCGGCCAACTGGCATCCCTTCATCCCTGAACGCGTGGTGGATGCCAGCGGCGAATCACACTTCGGCTTTGCCGGCGTCACCACCGCCGCCGCGCTGATCTTCTTCGCCTACATCGGTTTCGATGCGGTCTCCACCGCAGGTGAAGAAGCCGTGAACCCACAGCGCGACCTGCCCATCGGCCTGCTCGCCTCGCTGGGCGTCTGCACCATTCTCTACATCATCGTCTCCGGCATCCTCACCGGCGTGGTGCCTTACGCCGAGATCGACATCAAGGCGCCGGTGGCCGCTGCCATGGGCCGCCTGGGCCTGAGCTGGGCACAGGGCATGATCGCCACTGGCGCGATCTTCGGCATCACCACCGTGATGCTGGTGCTGTACTACGCACTGACGCGCGTGGTGCTGGCGATGTCACGCGACGGCCTCCTGCCTGCGCAGATGGCTGTGGTCCATCCGAAAACGCAAACCCCGGTCAAGCTGATCCTCGGCAGCGGCGTGGTGATTGCCCTGATCGCCGGCTTCTTCCCGATCGGCAAGGTGGCAGAACTGGTCAACCTCGGCACGCTCGGCGCCTTCTTCCTGGTCTGCCTCAGCGTGATTGCCCTGCGCAAAACCCGTCCGGACATGAAGCGCCCGTTCAGAACGCCCTGGGTTCCGGTGATTCCGCTGATCGGCATGGGCTTCTGCGCCTGGTTGATGGCCAGCCTGCCGGCACTGACCTGGATCGCCTTCGCGATCTGGACTTTCATTGGGCTGGTCGTCTACTTCGTTTACTCGCGCCGGCACTCCGTGATCAACACGCCTTGATCCATCGGATGTCCTGACTTTTCGTGCCGCGGCTGCCACACTGGCAGCCGCTTTTATTTTGATGACGGCCACCAAGATGCACACCCCCAACGGCAAGACCGGCGTACTGCTGGTCAACCTCGGCACACCAGACGCGCCTACGCCTTCGGCGATCCGGCGTTATCTGCGCGAGTTCCTGTCTGATCCGCGCGTGGTCGAGATTCCGCGCATGCAGTGGTTGCCGGTGTTGTATGGCTTCATCCTGCCGTTTCGTCCAAAGAAGCTGGTGCACGCCTACTCCTCGGTGTGGAGTGAGCGCGGGTCGCCGCTGCTCGATGTGTCCCGCCAACAGGCGATGAAGTTGCAAGCCGTGCTCGGCGCCGATGTGCCAGTTGCACTGGGCATGACCTATGGCTCGCCCAGCATCGGCAGCGCGATGGCCGAGCTCAGGCAAAACGGCGCACAGCGCATCGTGGTCCTGCCCCTGTATCCGCAGTACTCCGGCACCACCACCGCTTCAGTGGTGGACGCAATTTTCCGCGTGCTCGCTAGTGAACGGCATGTTCCAGAACTGCGCACCATCAACGACTATCACGCTCATCCTGCGTATATCGAGGCACTGGCCTCCAGCGTGCGCGCCTATCGCCAAGCACATGGTGCCAGCGAGCATCTGCTGATGTCCTTCCACAGCATTCCGCAGCGCTACGTGGATCAGGGCGATCCCTACGATGCGCAGTGCAAGAAGACCGCGGCCCTGCTGGCGGAGGCCCTGCAACTGCAGCCGGGACAATGGTCGATCAGCTTCCAGAGCCGCCTGGGCCGTGAACCCTGGCTGCAGCCATACACCGACGTTATCCTTCCGCAGTACGCCGCGAAAGGCATCAAGACGCTCGACGTGATCTGCCCGGGATTTTCCGCGGACTGCCTCGAGACGCTGGAAGAGGTGGCGATCCGTTATCGCGCCGATTTCCTCGCCGCGGGCGGAAAGGATTTCCGCTATATCCCCGCGCTGAATGCCGATGCGGAACATATCCGCATGATGCAAACCCTGGTGCAATCCGCCTTGTAGGAGCGCCTCTTAGGCGCGATTGCGCACTCAGTCATCGCGCCTAAGTGAGGGCATGGATGCCTGAGTAGAGCAACGCAGGAGCAGTTGCCGAGGCGCTCCTACAAGCTCTGTCGGCATATCAGCGCCATTCAAAAACAAAAACCCCCGCCATTGGCGGGGGTTTTTGTTTAAAGCGTTGTTGCTTACTTCTTCGGCGCGTCGGTCTTCACTTCAACGCGACGGTTGAGTGCGCGGCCTTCAGCCGTTTCATTGGTCGCAGCCGGCTTGGATTCGCCGTAAGCGTGCGTCGTGATGCGATCCGCAGCAACGCCCTTGCGGCTCAGGTACTGCTTGACTGCATCAGCGCGGCGCTCGGACAGTGCCTGGTTGTAGCCTTCGGTGCCGATCCAGTCGGTGTGGCCGGAGAGGTCAACCTTGAGGGCCGGGTACTTCTGCGTCAGGCCATTGATGGCGCCAGCAGCGTTATCCAGGGTGGCCTTGGCGCGGTCGGTCAGATCAGAGTGATCGAAGTCGAAGTAGACGTTCTCAAAGGCGCGGTTCTGGTCAGCCGTATCGTCGCTGCCACCCTTACCAGCGTTGCCTGCAGCAGCGGCGCCAGCAGCCGCCGCACCGGCAGCGGCGCTAGCGCGCTTGCCAAACGGGAACACGAGACCAATGCGGACAACCGGCTCGCCAAACTTGTTGCTGCCAGGAATGTCCTTGGCGTTTACCCAACGATAACGGGCATCTGCACGGAAGCCGATGTCATAGCTGGACGTAATCGGGAAATACTTGAAGAAGCCAGCGCCTGCATCAGCAAAGAAGTCGAAAGACTTGTTGCCGGTGTTTTGGCGATCATTTTCCATGCCGCCGAGACCGAGGGCGACGTAGGGAGAGAAGCGCGGATCGCGGGAATAGAAGAACATGCCGTCGATCTTGCCGCCGTACTCACGCCAGCTGTTGCCACCGGCTTCCGGCTTGGCCTTGTCGTAAAAGCCGCCGATTTCCAGGCCCCAGTACTTGTTGATCGCCTTGCCAACACCAAACGAATAGCCGGTGCCAGTCTCGCTCTTGCGATCCTTGTCCGAGAATACGGTGTCATACATTACTGAAGCGTAAGAACGCGTCTCAGTCTCCTGCGCAAACGCAGGAAGTGCGGATGCAGTCAAAACGAGGCCAAGCAGCGCCCGCGACATAGTCTTCATGGTTTCAATCTCCAACCCCAATTAGGCCGCTGAAGCGGCTTCAGAAATAGACACTGTCATTATAACCAGATATCGGCCAAATCCATAAATATCTGCCGACTTTTCTGTAAATTTGCAGCCCCCAATCTCAAGAATGCATCTTGAAAACCAGCCCCGATGCATCCATAAAGCTTGCCTGCCCCCTATTTTTGAACATCCCGGAGTACTTTTGTGACCGATTTTCTGTTGCAGTACGGTCTTTTTCTGGCCAAGACCATTACCCTTGCGGCGGCGGTCATCATCGTGCTGGCGGGGCTTTTCTCGCTGATCCGTGAAGCCCGCGGACAGTCGCATGACCATCTCCAGATCAAGAACATCAATGACCGTTTCGAGCTGATGGCCGATACGCTCAATGACCAGCTTCTGGACGACAACGAACTCAAGCAGCAACAAAAAGCCCGCAAGGCCGAAGAGAAGGCCAAGCAGAAGGCCGCCAAGAAAGGCCAACAGTCCCCCCGCGCGCGCCTGTTCAGCCTGTCTTTTGATGGTGACATCAACGCCACCCCGGTGGACTCGCTGCGCGAGGAAATCAGCGCCGTGCTTCAGGTGGCCCGCAAGGACGATGAAATCCTGCTGCGTCTCGAGAGCGAAGGCGGACTGGTGCACTCCTACGGCCTGGCCGCTTCGCAGCTCACCCGCATCCGCGATCGCAAGATCAAGCTCACCGTCGCGGTGGACAAGGTAGCGGCCAGCGGCGGCTACCTGATGGCCTGCGTCGCCGACCAGATCATGGCGGCACCGTTTGCCATCATTGGCTCGATTGGCGTGGTGGCGCAGATCCCCAACTTCCACCGCGTGCTGAAAAAGAACGAGATCGACTTTGAACTGCACACGGCCGGCCAGTACAAGCGCACGCTGACCCTGTTTGGCGAGAACACCGATGAAGGTCGCGAGAAATTCCGCGAGGAACTGGAAGAGACCCATCAGCTGTTCAAGGCCTTCGTCACCGAAAACCGCCCGGTCCTGGACATTGAAAAAGTAGCGACTGGTGAACACTGGTTTGGCACCCGCGCGCTGAGCCTGCGCCTGATCGACGAGATCAAGACCAGCGACGACTACTTGCTGGAACGCGCCAAGGACGCCGACATTTATGAGGTGAGCTACCGCCGTCGCCAGACCCTCAGCGACAAACTTTCCGGCGGCCTGGTCAAACTCGGCCTTGGCCTGCGCGGTGGCGTTGAGAAAGCCTGGGCTCGAAAGGTATAAATCCCCTCTGCTATCTGTAGTCAGGAACAGGAACTCTATCCATGAAGCTTTCCAGCAAGACCTTCAAGAACGGTGCACGCATTCCCGGCCGTTGCGGCTTTTGCATCCAGGCGCCTCGTGGGCATGTCACGCTCTCGCAAAACCTGAACCCGCATCTGGCCTGGTCGGGCGCGCCCGCCGGAACAAAATCATTCGTCCTGACCGTCATCGATGCCGACGCACCGACCCGGCCGGATGACGTCAACCAGGAAGGCCGCGAAGTCCCTGCCGACCTGCCACGCGCCGAATTCGTGCATTGGCTGATGGTGGATATTCCCGCCGGCGTCACCGAGATCGCCGAAGGCAGCAGCTCGCGCGGCGTTACCGTCAAAGGCAAATCCGCACCGGCCGGCCCGGAAGGCGCGCGCCAGGGCGTCAATGATTACACCGGCTGGTTCAAGGGCGATGCCGCGATGGAAGGCACTTACCTCGGCTACGACGGCCCCTGCCCGCCGTGGAACGATG
>Ga0116227_10001339_pt1 | contig 54521 bp, 38 predicted proteins | sample S1TSphgellanicum_FD_89693 | JGI IMG/M metagenome (GOLD analysis project Ga0116227, IMG submission 89693) | Host-associated microbial communities from peat moss isolated from Minnesota, USA - S1T2_Fb - Sphagnum magellanicum MG | ecosystem: Host-associated > Plants > Peat moss > Unclassified... | reverse complement strand
AAATTAAAAAAAAAAAAAAAAAAAAAAAGTTAGAGCCATATTTCTTTAAAATTTTTTTTTAAATTTTCGCAACCCGGAAACCAAAAAAAAAAAGGGCTACCGAATCCAACAAAGGGATTTTTGAGATTTTAAAAAAAAAACAATTCTCCATATCTTGACAAAAAATAACTTAAAAGTCGCCAGATTTAGACAGTGTGTTCGTGTAGGTCGCCAGAACTAGGCAAGATTCCAAAAAAGATTTATTAGTCCACCAGGACAGTCGCCATTTACTGCTAATTAATGCTGGGGATCCTAGCCAGTGCACCAACTTGAAGAATTTGAAAAAAAAAAAAACACTGCTTAGATGTCCAAAAAAATTTTCAACAAACAATTTTAAATAACATAGACAATTGGCTCTCATATCTGTAGTCGCCATTGACAGGTGCAAAGTTTATGGGGCCTTCTTATAAAAATTGGGGTCCACTTCCGTCTACTTTTTTCTTTGCAAAAATTGCCAACAGGTGACAATGAGGGGTTTTTGTTTTTTTGGCAATTTCTGTGATATAGCTAAACTAGCTATCAGCCACGAAAAAATTTAGCCAAATTTGGCTATAGACCAGGTGTGAAGTAAAATTTTTAAAATTGTCCACACTTTTGGCTACATGCTAGAACCCAATAGAAACATCTGGCCATTTATATGTTAAAATCTGGCTACTCGGAAAACCAGCAAAACTCAATTGGAATTATATTTATAATCAACTTGGGCTCCACATTGCTATGCACTACCAATGATGATCAATTGATCAATTGTTGAATTGATGGAAAAAAATTGATTTTTTGAAAATTAAGTTCCATCCAAACAAAAATATTGAATGAGATTGCACACAAATTGAATTAGAATTAGAATTAAATTAAATTGAATGGGATTCAATTTGAATTGAATTGAATTCAAACATATTGAAATGAATTCCAATTGAATTGACTTGAATTAAACAATTGGATTCAGATTCAAATGAATTAAATTCAAAACTAATTGAAGGGAAATGAAATACAAATTTATTGAGAAGTTATTGAAAATCAGCTTGTGAATATGACATTGGAATTTTTAAATAAAAAGGACACAAATTTGAAAAGACACCTTTCCATGCCTCTTTACTTGAGAATGGATTTAAACAAATTCTAATTTGAATTTGTCCAAATGATGGCTTAAAATTATCCTACTTAAACAATGAATCATTGTCACTAGAAGTAGAATTATTGAAGTTTGGGTGTTCCTCTCTACTTTGATCATTATAATGATGATGATAATTAGAACTAGTTTAGGTGAAATGTGTATAGAATCCATTAGTGGTCATCACAAAACATTCCATAACTATTTCACTCCTTTCACCATGTTAGGTATTTACTGTAGGATAACTAGTTTATGTAATCTATTGTGAATTATGTAGTGTGAATGGGGTTCTAGCCCTTTCATGTTTTCGGGGTTTATCCCCACATTGTGGCTGTGGAGTCTCTATCTTTCATGTTTTGAGATTAGATAGCACACAAGAGAAAGATGCATTGTTTGTTGTCGCTTTGAACTTGGATTTTTGTAGTTTGTACGTGAGTTTTTTTGAATGTTGTCATGTGCGTTGTGTGTCAATTTGGTAGTGCGCAACAACCACCCCATCTACATGAATATGAAAAGCCAAATCAATGTGTGTCTTTTTGATTTTTCATAATTTGGTTGAATTCAACCAATTTGTATTCAATTGGATTTGGTATGATTCAATTCAACTAAATTCAATTCGATTGAAATTTAAATGGGAACATTAACCTTGTTGCATCCAAAGGAACTAAATATCATGTTTAGTTTAATTCATTTTAATTTAAGAATTTTTAGGAATTTCAGTTCAATCCTAATTCAATTGAGTTGCATTCAATTCAACTTGCATTATTCATTCATTCAATATAATTTTTATTCAAATGGAACTTAATTTCTACAAAATCAACTCTTCTTTTTTTTCAAATCATTGTCACTGGTAGTGCAGAGCAGCATGGAGCCCCACTTGGAGTTATAAGATTGTGGACTTTCAACCTCTGCTTTGACGATTGGAGTTATGGGTTTGTAGAGCTTCAAGCTCCACTTTGCTGATTCATGTTATGGAATCATGGATCTTCAAGCACTGTTTTGATGATTGGAGTCAAGAGAGAGAATAGGGGAAGGATGTAGCCATGCACCCAATATGGCAGAAAAGAAGGTAAGGAATGTCTTTATGGGTGCCTTGTAAGCAAAAATATTTGAACCTCCAGAAGAAGGAAAACATCTTGAATGGGTTTGGGGCAACAGAAGACAATCTCAGCTGTAGATGAATTTTACTCTCCTGAAAGTGTGAAGCAAATATGCAAGATTTAGTTCAAAGTCTCCAAACCTGCAAAGCTGCAGAATGTTGCTTGCCATGGTTGTGAGCAAATGCAAACTGTTGGCAACAAATTACTGTTGTTGCCCCTGCACATTGCACACTTTTCAAATGAACCTCTCCAAGGGAGACGCATGGCCTCAACATAAGATCTTTTCACAGGTATTGCAAGTGTTGCACAACAACAGTAGCCTTGAAGATAAGGAGATCAGAGCAGATGAAAGATCCTCATAATGTTTATGAAATTCTTTGACCTCACTCATGGAATGACTGAATACAGATCATACCTTTCTAAATTACAATGAGATTGTGCTTCTGGATTCATGCCTACTAATCATTGCAACACAACTCTATCTTGGGTTTTTCAAGTTGGAGATTTTGTCAACTACTCACATAAATCTATCATGTATCATACATTGCAACAAGATAAAGATAACTTGCTTTCAGAAGGAAAAAAAGGTGAGCTATTTCACAAAGGAGTGTAGATCTGTGAAGGTCTTATTTCTTTGGCTCGCCCCCTTGAGTCTTAAACAGACCATACGCCACAGCTGCTGCCAGGAATACACCTACTGTCGGTGTGAATGACGGATATAAGGTGGTCACCAAAAACCCATCCCATTCTTCAGGCAAGAAACCTGTACAACCACAAAGGATGTAAATACCCATTATTAGCTCATCCTGAATTCTCAAAAAGAGAACCGTCGTGACATTTGAGAATTCTTCTGCAATCTGTAGTGTAACCATAAAACTGAAATCTGTGTAGCTTTCTTGAGAGTAAAACTGGAAGATGTGGGTGATGCAGGAAATGAGAGATGCTATTGTGCAAACAAGATGTCTTTAGCAAAGAAGAGATATTTCTGGTTCCAATTCTGCAGTTTAGAACTTGCAGCCAGAAACCTACACCACAAAGATATATATATATATCCGCAACTCTTTGGGCAAGAAACTCCATCTTAATTCTCAAGACACAGCTCACATGATATTATAATGAGAGACTTATGCAGTAGTTGCACAAACAGAAATCTTGAGCAAAAGAAGAGACACTAGATTCCATCTATTTCTTCCAGTTTTTACAGTTTAGAAATCAGCTGGTCTTTTTACCAGAAATGATGGGTGTACCCCATCCTGACATCATCATCCTGGCATGATTGCAACACAGAAAGAGAAACAAGGTCTGATTTCTTCTTCTTCTCTCCATCTTGATTTTTTCTCTTGTAGATGGGGGGGAGACAAATCCTCACCTCGTTTGTCATTGCAAAACAGGAGAAGGATGGAGAGAGAGAGAGAGAGAGAGAGAGAGAGAGAGAGAGAGAGAGAGAGAGAGAGAGGGTGCAGGACAAACCTGAAGCAGCTAAGATGATTCCTTCAACAAAGATGAGAATGCCCAAGAACCCCAGAGACAGAGCATACGCTGTCTCGATCTGCTGGGTTTGTGGATTCCCAGGGGCAGAGAGAAGAGGCTGTTGAGGAGCTGCTCTTCTCACTGTGGCAGACTGCTGCTTCCTCTTCTGCTGCTGCTTCTTCTCCTTTGATCCCTTTCCTTCATCAGTTCTTGCATCTGCTCCAAACCCTAATTTGCTGGAGCGTGAACCTTCCACTAAAGTTGCAGCTTTTCCGCTCTCCTCTTCTGGAGCAGCTGCTCTTGCTGGTCTCGTCTCTTCAGCCTTGGACTCTTTATTCTCTGTCCCCATAGCTCGAAGCTCTTGAAATCTCCTTGAGATTTGCCGTGAACATCCCACATTGTAAGGTTGATGCAGAAGAGGAGATTCTCCTCCTCCTCTTGATCCTCCATGGCGGACGCTCACAGAAATAGAAGGGGACATTCCCAACATTGATGGCAATCCGCTGTAAACCTGTGAGGAGGACGACAACCATCTGGAAGAAGAACAACAACAGAAGACTGTACAGCAACCTGTGCTAGACACAGCCATAACTGCTGCTGATCCTTGACGATCACCAGTCCTCGATGATCACCAGTTCCTCCTCCAAAAGCTTTCACACCAGAAGAGGAGCTGCTGCTGCTGCTGCTTCTTCTTCTTCTTCAAACCTTGTGCTACATGCTGCTTCAAGGATTGGATCCACCTGCTGCCTTTGAACCAGGCTCTTTCTTCATCCTTTGAGTCGAACCCCAGTTTATCCGCAATCTAGGGATTTCAGGGTTGGATACAAATCCAGATTCCAGATACCCAGTTTCGTCTTCGTCTTCATCGAGAGGGAGAGGGGGAATCATCCCCCCGCCGACCCCCACTATCCATCCAGGAAGAGAAAGGGAGGGAGAAACGTATCCGATAGATTTGGGGCGAGCTACGGTTTCTCTCTTCTCTAGCATCCAAACAAAGATCTTGAAGCTTGGAGATGTATGGTAACTAGCACGAAGAGAGTCCACCCAAGTCTGAGAATTGAAGAAGATTTTTGGGTGGAAGAAGAAAAAAGGGAAAGGAGGATTGATGCTGTTGAGATGATGGGCACTGCAGCATTCCACCAGCCGCTTGCTTCAGCTGGGTGTGATTTGGCAGGTGGAGTTGTGGCACTGGGGAAGTTTGATGCTCTGCATGTTGGACACAGAGCATTAGCAGAAAGAGCTGCAGAGATTGGAATCCCCTTCTTGCTCTCTTTCTCTGGAATGGCTCAAGTCCTTGGCTGGGAACCTAGGTATGACCTCTTTCTCTCTTCTCTCTCGGTCTCTGTCTGTGATTTCTTTCTTTCTCTTCCTCCCTTCTTTGCACAGAGCTTTTGAAGACATTTTTCTGCAGGAGATCATTTTGTAGGTTTCTGCAGGATGTGTTGTTGATTGTGTTTTTTTCCTTTTTGTCATTTGGGGGGTGGGTGGGGGGTTTTGAGGATGGTAGGTTGCCAGTGGTGGCAGGGTGTGACAGGAAAAGGGTGATGGGTTTATGGTCTCATTACTGCAGAGGGATTGTTCCCCAGGAATACAACCTCGATTTTGCCAAAGTGCGTTCTCTTAGTCCTCAACAGTTTGTTGAAAAGCTTGCCAAGGAGCTAGATGTCAAAGGTGTTGTAGCAGGTACACAAAATCATGATCACATCCAAAACCCACCTTCCTTCTGATATCCCATTTGCTCCCTGACGATCCAACTACAAATGAAGCAAAACCAAATTTCAGTGACTGGAAACAATCTCAGAAAAAATTTCTGTCAACTTTTGTGCACAATTTGATAAGTTTCTCAGATGTCCCACAATCATGTGGCCAGCAAATGAAAAGTCTACTGTTTCTTCAGAAGCATATGGTTCTTCAATAGTGGGTTACTCAGGAATCTACAGAACCTCTCTGACCACCTTACTGTTACATTTCTGGATGTTTGCTCTAGTAATAGCGGTAGCTGAGATCATGACAGAGTCTTCCCATTGCTTCTCGAAAATGTGACACAAACTCTGGATGCGAAAAAACTTTACGTGATGTTTTTTTGACCTGAGATGTTGTAGCAGATTATCACAAACTTATCTACACACCCACTGTCAGGAGGTGATGAAGTCAGTGTGGAATAATGGCAGCTAGTGATTGCCATTATTCCTGATGAAGGTGGTCGCTTGTAAGTGACACTTTGAAAGGTTATGTAGACTGCATACTCTTTGTCGTGGGTTGCTGGTTTTTGTTTTGTGAATTCTGTGATTGATTCAGTGTAGAAGAAAAGAGTTAATAGGAGATTTGTGATTGTTTTGTGCATCTTGAACTGATCAACTGGTGACCACCCTCCACATGATTGTTGTGAAGTTTTTCTCTGCAATCTCATAGATATGTTTGCACTCCACAAAAGGGGTTAATCTGAACTGATAATCTCTGTGGATTTCTGAAATCTTTTTTCAAGTGTTCAGGGTATCCATTTCTTTGTGGTTCTATAATTTTCTTCTGCCTCTTAACTGCAACTTACGAGACTTAGAACTGCACCGAAAATTTACCTATTGCATAGAAAATTTCTACCAGAGAAACCTCTGGTGGAGGGAAGACATTAGAATCCTCTTTCATCAAATTTTCTAGCTCTCACACAGCCATACTGGTAAGGTGATGCTTTTGCATCTGGGAAGCTGTTGAATTTTAGAAACAAGTTCAATATATCTTGATTGGTATGCATATGCTAGGCAGTTGATGCAAGTTTTACTGGTGAAATGAAAAACTGGGTGCAGGATCAAACTATCGATTTGGTTACAAGGCAGCAGGAGATGTGACTGACTTGGTGCGCTTATGTAAAGAGTATGGCTTAGAAGCTTCAATAGTAAACCCAGTAATGGATACACAAGAAGTGACAAGCTCTGCAGATGTAGGTGATGATGGCAGCAGCCGAGAGAGAGGCCAAGTTTCAACAACTCGGGTCCGGAAAGCATTGGCTGCTGGAGACTTGAAGCGAGTAGCCGACCTTCTGGGCCGCAAGCACCGGATCATACTCAACCTCCATAATTCTGTCCGAAGTGAAAATGCTTTGACACTCTCCATCAGTAATGTGCTAAACCAACCACCATGCATGGGTGCATATAATTGCGTAGTAGGACCTCAAGAAAAATTTGATGGCAATGTTTCTGAGCTTTTATTAGCACAACTGAAGATTGATGCATCTCAAATTGAGGTTGTGCTGGAAGACAAAACTCTCGCAGAGAGAGTAGCCCGATTCAGCACTATTGCTGTTGAATTTGCAGTTTAGTTATATGCTGTTACGGTTTACACATATTATCCCTGGCACCCTCTGTAGTCTGTCTTGCAAACTGTTCTGTATCATGGGTTCATATGGGTTTGTTCTAGTTCTGCGTTACTGCATCACACAGACCCAACACAAGTGCACCGCAGGAGGGTCCCAAGTTCCAAGTAGAGACTGAGTCAAATATATACGTGTGGTCCCAAGTAATGAACACAAGGTTCCTGCTTTAGGAGCAGCATCATGAGCATTTAGGCACTTTAATGTCATCATGCTGAAGGTGATTGCCATATCTCTCAAAAGCACAGAATCTATCTTGATGAGCTTTTGCATTCATAAGAGTTAATGGAACTCATCTCTCATGGTACGAGTGCTGATTTGCTCCTACTCAAACAATCTCTTGCTAATAAGATGCATCCATTTGTTCCCCCCTAATCATCTCTGTTTTAGTTCTCGTTTACCAAACACTCCCATACCTGAACTATTTCCCAATTCATTAAAAAAAAATCAAGGAAACCACAAAACAAGTGAATTTTTTCTACATGATTGTGCCAATGTGGCTTGGGGTGATTATGGGACAATGGGTTCTCCATGCAGCTTGGGCGTATGAAAGGGCCAGAGGACCTTCTGGACACTTTCAGTAGTTTCCACTACACTTGAAAAGATGCAAGCACCTTCCATCTTAGGTTGTGAGCATTCATAGTGAGCTTCGTTCTGCACTTCCTCCTTCTAGACCCACCTCTCCTTTGGTGGGTTTAAACAATATTATATTACTTGGTGGTTGGGAATAAATATCCTATTAGAGCAGTTTTTTTTTCAGTGATTTATTTCCATTTCTCAACTTGAAAAAAGGCTTGGTTACTTGTATAAAGGGAAATGGAGTAGATTTTTCTTGATTTTTTGCCAAAAAATGGTTGACCTGGATTTCAATGCACCAAATAGCATCATGAAAGGGTTTCGAATTGCCACCCTAAACTAAGGCTTATGAGGGGCTATCACCAAATAACTCAACCTTAATTCGTCTTGCCTATTGACCAAGTCATATCCATCAAAGGGGCCTATTCACAAATAGCATGAAGCCACCATCACCACCTCCATTCTCCTACTTTCCTCCTAATCTTGCAAGCTTCCTTTTCCTCTTGTTTTGTTCTTCTTGCCATTGAAGTTCATGAATTTGCGATGGAGGATTTCTAGTTTCTATTGCTACCAACCCCCTACTCACCAAGCTTGTGAACTTCTAGAATAACATTGTGCAGTTGTAAGCTTGCAAAATGTAACTACAAGGGTGGTAATGATGAATTTCTATATGTTGTCTTTGTGCTTTGATGGGAGCATGGAAGGGTCCAAGAGTAATGAGCTTCAAACTTTAAACTTGGGAGCTCTAATATGTTTGGTTTTTTTTTTTAATTTAAAAGGCTTCAACTAACTTGTGCATTATGTTCTTTTTACATGTGGCAATTAGGAGTTTGCACTACAACTTTGACACGTCTTGCAAATTTGCACGGCCATCATTGATTTTATTGATTTGATCTCACCATCATTAATTTAGTTGAACGAACGTCAACACTACAAATTTTGTAACAAATAGGTAAGTTTCAAGACTTTTCTATCTTGTGTTTGTGTGCTTCATTTGTAAGTTGCCACATTATAAAACCAAGCAACCCATTTATCATACACCAATGTTGCATTGTTATAAATTTAGAGGTTTTGGGTTTAGGTCTTTTTGGTTTATTTTCACAATCTCACTCTTTCACAAATCATGATGGCTCTTGAGCTTTCACTATCCTACAAGTTGTAAAAAAAAAATTCAAGTAGGAACCTTACTATTTTCGACTTTCTTGTGTTGCTTGATCGAGATATAGCTTCCTGCTCTTGTTGTTTTGATGCATTGGTTGCATTTCCTAATTCCACTTTTAACAAGAAGTAGAAGCAACTAGTCAATAATCATATTGTCTACTAGAGTCATCTTGTAGTAAACTTCCCACCTCACCTAACCTAGTTTTTTAAAAATGCAATTACAATTTAGCATACAACTCCAATAATCGTGGATCACGAAATTGCCGCGTAAATGGGTTGTTGCACATTGTTAAGTGTAAAGTCTCTCATAAGGTGAAAGGAGAAGACAAGTTTGCTATTAATTGGGATTCATTTGGTAAGCATCCAAGTTGTATGAAAACATAAAAGGATTTGGGTTTTGTGAAAAAACAACGTGGTACTTACTACACAAAAAGTTGTAACACATGCAAAAAAACCATTTTGAGCTTGTTAGTTGAAGTCATCAAACTAAAGTTGCAAGCGAGATTGTAAGAAAGAAAACCACTTGGAAAGTATTGTAATTTGCAATTGTTTTACATTTGTTATAACAAGGTCATCCCATGTTAGAGTATGAATATAGGAAGTCACAACTTGAGTTTTTGGTAATTCCAAAAAACAACAAAAAACATTGGATTAATAAAAACAAGTCAACACATGGTTAAGTTTATGCACCATGAAGTAATGAGGACAATCAAAATAACAATGGTGGTTGCATGTTTATATGTGTCCTTTAGTTGCAACAAATTTTTTACACCACATTCAGTCATGGTTGTATGGCCATTATGTTGTGAAAAAATGGGTAATGATTTTAATTTTGATATCCTTGGACCATGTTTGGAAAAATCTAGAAGTGACAATCTAGCTAGGGTATCATGGAGGCATTGACAATTAAAGGGGATATACTAAAAATTAATGTTGCAAAAAAACTCAACTTTGGGGTTGATGGTGTTAATGTGTTTCAATGATCAAATCATGGTGTCATTAAACAAATTTGTGATAATTATCGTCCATATTACATGGGGGTCCATTGTAAGGAACATCACATGAAATTAATGGTGTAATTAGTTTTGCCATTGATTAAGCACATTGAGAGTTTGTTGCATACCTACTTTGCACATTCCCCTAAGTAACATTTGAAGTTCATAAAACTTGTTGAAATCAAAGAAACAAAGGGAAATAAGATTTTCCATAACATTAATACTAGATGGATTTCAATGTTGAACCTTGCCAAAAAAAAATTTAGCAAAATACAAAACTTTGTTGCTAAAAATGGCTATGGATAATCTTGTAAATCACCAAGCAAAGTTCAATTATGAGCACATGTGTGACCTCCAAATTTTGCTTTGCTTTGCATACATTTTGCCTTCATTAGAAAGTCTAGATGTTTTCATTAAGCTTGTCCAAATGCAAGACACATTTGTTTATGATTTGGTGCTTAATGTCAAAGTTTGTCAAGGTGATGTTTATAGCAAGTATGTTGATTAGACCTTAAAGTTTATTACATAAAAGTTTTTAAGCTTTCATGTTTTTGCTTCAGTGTAAACATGAGAATATCCAAATGTGATGTGGTGGGTGCTAGATGTTAATACTAAAGTTTGCCACTTGGCCTTTGTGCTTTATGGTTAACATGTTTAGATTGTGCACATAGATTTAGACACAATGATGGCTTCCTTTGTGATAAAAGACATATTTTGTATTATCCAATCTTTAGTGAAAACATATTCCATAGGTATTGCCATCCCCTTATATGTGATTTTTTTGGTCCACATCCATGTGTTTATGATTTTAATGAAGGTCTCACATATTTGTGCTTTGGTAAGGGCTACAAAAAAACTTATGAATTAAACGTTAGGTTTCTAGCTCATGCCATCATGAATGCCCTTGGGATTGTATATCCCTAATCTTGGCTGCCAAATTGTGAAATTTCATTTGCAAAACAATTCACATCATGTTTTGGCTATGGCAAGATCCAAAATTTTACATCAAATGGAGGTTCAAGTGCTTAATTTCCTTGATGCAAGTGACTTCAAATGCCAATAATGTATGTTTAAACTAACAATGAATTCAAATGTAATGACACGCATGCCCCCCCACCCCCCCCCCCTCTTTCACATTCATCTTTTAACCAAGATGTGGCACCTTGTGACAACCTTTCACATTTTGGTTCCCAATTTCCTAAAGTATATGAACATGGTTAAATTAGTTTTGGTGCAAGTAGTTGGTAGTGTGGTGGACAAAAGATGTTTCTCAACTTTAGCCTTTATGAAATTCAAGCTTCAAAAATAAACTAATCACCCATTTGCCCCTCGTTGGGCACAATATGTTTGCACGATGCTTTTATATGGTACAAAATTTCCTTGATGAAAAATGCGTTGAGTGGTGGAAATGTGTTCATCACTATTATTGGCATGATGGTTAAGGTCAATGTTTAGAATAGGTTATTTAAGGAACCATGAAGGTTCTTCAAAAAGTGAAACAACTTTTCTACATTTGTGGTTGTGTGGCTATTGGCATGTGCATTGTCATTTCCACATTGGCAAAAGCTTGTTGGTTTGCTATGGTCTATGGTGAATTTGAATGCTTGAATGTTGAAATAGTTTTTTTTGTTTCCATGATTCTAGCATGTTTTACATATTCTTACCCTTCTTCACAATATTTCATTTACATTTTGTAACAATATTGAAATTTGAAATACATTATAGGTTAACCTATTTAATGTTGTAAGCTAGTTGAGCTAAAAAGGTCAATTTTAAGGGGTTCAACTCCTCCTAAACTATTTAAGTATACATAAGGTTGTGAATGTTCATGCTTTATAATTTGTGTGTTTAGTTTCACAAGTTTCACACAAGTTTGTATGAATGCTTTGAATTTTGCATATTTTGTATTCTAAATGTTTGCATTTTACAATGTGCATTCCTTTCCCCATTATATGTCACATGTAGGTGCTAGATTTAAATAAGAATAATCTACCCTTCGCTTAATAATACACATGTGAAATTATAGAATTGCCAAAAAAATTACTTGTGTAATCCTATAATAACTAAATGTTTTCACCTATAAAACTAGAATAGGGACCACATATTTCAACCCACCAATTTAACTAGCAACCAAAATTATAAAAATATGTGTTAATGGGTCTAATCAAAGACTCTTACAACCTTTGGCTATTAGCCATTTAATCGCCACAATTAGTACACAAATGGCCACTAAGGCTAATTCCCAAAATTTTAAAAAAAGACATTATATCATAGTATTAAAGCATGTTACGTGAAGATATGAACTTCATTTATTTTCCTACCAAGTCACTATAATTGGCCTTACCATTATTCATCCATTTCTAATGGTTACAACTTTAAATAATTGTTATTAAAGAGTGATTTGACTCATTTGCCTTATTGTTTCACATCTTTCTATTAAAAGACTTGATGTTCTCCTAAGAAAATTACTACTCCGAGCTTCTCCTTTGATTGAAGATTTGCGAACAATATGAGAAGCTTGTTGTCGTGACTTTCTTCTTCCCAACCAATTGTCCAATTTTGGTTTTAAGGAACACCTTCTTTGTTTCATTTTTGGTGGAGATTTAAGAGCTCCACATTCTGACATTGCTCGTTTTCTAGGTGTTTTTTTCTTCATCTCAATATCAAAAATCTCTCTTGCACTTGGTTGCCCAATGCCTCGATCCTTTTCAGTTGTGAGTATAATCCTACATGCATATGATACCTTTATATTAGTGGTGCATGTTATTGTTGGTAAAACATCTCATGTAACCTATTAAGATACTTGATTACTTTGTAAACATCCAAAAGAAATGATGCATCATAGTTTGTGATTAAAACCCATGATGTGTTTATGTATAAAATTTAAAAAATTGTAATTCCAATTTTTTTTCCTTGTATGTCAATTTTAACAATGTGAAAATGTGAAGCAAGTTGATCCATACTGGGTATTCCAACGCTTGATTGGAGGATGGGGTTTTATGATGTTGCCTAGAACGCGTATGGCTTTCCCTTCTATAAACTCTCGATCCACCAGTCTCACCACCTCTCGATGAAGATATGGGGTCTCAACCAACCTTTGTTCTTCTGCTATTAGTAATTTTTGTTCAACATCATCATCTCCTTCCTCCCCTGGGCACCCTTTCATGACTACTTTTAATATTGGAAATATTCTTTCAAATTATAACAAACATACATGTTCCATGTTTATGCTTTCAAGAATATTTCCTTGGACAAGCTTTTTCATTTTAGAAATTGTCTTGGATCTACATTTTGCATGTTGATTTATTGTGTTTGAAAACATGTATAACCAAACAAAAACAATTATAAAATTATGTTCTTATGTGGAATAACTTTGAGATATGTGATAGGTACAAGAACAACTTATGGGTATAGGTTCTTCCACAATAGAGCTTTTGTGAATCAATAAAGTTTTGGCATTTAATGGTAAGATCAAAGTTGTGAATGATGGAAATTTGAAGAATAATTATTCAAAAAAAGAAAGTTAATTGATGTATAATGAAAACCAAAAAATGTATAGAAGAGATTTTGAATTGAAAGCCAAAGCTCGCATATTAAGATGTTGAAGAGGTGGGAGTTGGAGAGAAAGATGGAGACAAGGTTGAAGATCAAACATGAAAAGTTAAGAATTGCATCATGATCATCTTATGATGTTTTGTAAACAATTGTTAAATGTTCTTTTTTCATGTAATTGATTTTTTTTCATGATGGATGGGTTGTTTGACATAAGTGTTGATTTTAAAAATTTAATTGGTGGGCTTCATTGATTCAATAAGATATGCATATTATGTAACACATGTTAATGTTAGGGAGTCAACAAGGTTTGATTGATTCAAGCTTTTAATGAAACTATGGCTGAGTTTGACCATAATAATTAATTACATAATACAATGATATCAATTTTCATTAATATGTTTGACAAAACAAGAAAAAAATTCAATGTTTATTGATCATTATTTGATAATGATGGATGTCATTTTCAATATTAATTCCAATTTCATCACAAATAACAATGTCATTTTTATAAAAAAAACATTTATTGATGATCATTTTACATCATTTTATAATGTTATTAACATTAATTGAATCCTGGGATGTAACATTAGAACAATGTTATTTTTTTCATTTTTACAAATACAAAGTTCAATGGGTAGTGAATTTTTAACAAATGGAATATTCAGCCTTTACTTATTTTCATTTATGAAACTTATTGATCTAATAGTGAATAGTAATAATTTTTTAGATGTTGCATCATTGGCTAGCATCCCAAGGGGAATTTAATATTGAATGGCAATAGCTTTTTAAAACACGTCTAAATAGCTTTAAAATTATTACCAAACCAAAAACATAGTTCAAATGTATTGAATTGTTCTTCTTGAATTTAATTTTTTTTAGAAAAATAAAATGTCATGATAGTTTTATTTTATTTTTTGCATTTTGGCAAAATTTCATTCAAAAGCATGTCGGTGATTAGAGTGGGCCTTTATGTTATTAACCCAAATATGTGAAAGTTGATGATTTGAAAGAGCAAATAGGATGACCAATGGGAAATTCTCCATGTGATGCAAAAGGCCAAGTAGAAGGCCTAATATGATTTTTTTTTGGTGGGTAATTTTATAAATATTAATTCATTTTCAATGAAGAAAATCGCTTTAATTTTAATAACATTTGTTTTTTGTTGATCTAAAAATTATGAAGTGATAAATATTGACAATTTTCCAACAATACCAAAAGTGCAAAATTTCAACAAGAGTTTCTAAATATGTTAAGTCCACTAATATGTTTCAAAATTATTTCACATTTTGAATTGGGTTCAATACTTTAGAATTTTGGCAAATTATTTTTTGTATTTTATTTATTTATTGTTTGGCCTTCTTAGGAATTTATTAATGTCAAACATGAGTCATATGTATGATATGCACTTTTTTTTTTTTCCTTTTTTTTTGTGGTTAATATTGTGCCAAAATGTATATATTTATATGTGTTTGGGCTTTATGTTGTTACACATTACCAATGATGATTAATTGATCAATTGACGAAAAAAGAAATTGATTTTCTGAAATTAAAGTCCCATTTGAATGAAAACATTAAATAGCATTGCATGCAACTTGAATTGAAATGAATTTAAATTCAATCAAATTGAACATATGGTTTTCAATAATTCATCATTATTTATATCAATATCAAATTTAATTTAAATTAATATAAATACCATCAACATGAAAAGGCAAATATTAATTTATTTTTTTATATCCATGTTGGTGGGTAAGGAAAAGGAGTGAGATAATTATTAGAAAAGTTAGTTTTAAAAAAAAGGAAATATTTTTAAAAATAAATAAAATGAGATAATTAAGCTTGGAAATGTCCTTAGAATTGTTTCTCAAATTGGTTTTCGTAATTAGAATTTAATTTTCTGTGGAATAATGTATTAGTAATTAATTATTGCACTGTCTGGAATATGAAAGTTATTCATCCTTGTGGATGAGATCGGGCTTGTAATTTATTCATCGACTTGTTTGTGGGTCCCAAATCATAAATAATTAGGGTTTGGCTCTCTTGCGTGCTTGCTTGCATATCTCGCTCCGCTTTACTAGGGTTTGGTGTTTTTCGAGATCTCGAGAGAGCGCGTGATCCAGCGATCCAGACAGACGACGCAGGCACCGAAGAGACGCAGAGGGAGAGGGAACCGAGATACAGGAAGGGTGGTTGAAGAAGGTGCGATAATTTATTTTTTAAATTGGCGTCGGTGGGGTGGGGGTTGGGGCGGGGGGGGGAGGGTTGTTAAGGGAGTGCAGAAGATGGTCGCAGAATGTGTTATGGATTTTTGTGCTGTTCGTGATGATGTGGTTTTGTCGCAACGAGGAGATGGAGTTTTGCGGTTTGCAGCAGCAGCAGAAGAAGAAGGGGAAGCGGAAGAAAACGGAACGGGTGGAAGGCAAGAGGAGGAGACGAGCTTAGAAAAGAAGGAAGAGACCGAACGTATGAGAAGCTTGGTAGATAAGGATAGGAATAGGAAGTCGGAGAAGGAACCGGGAGAAATCTCGGATGATAGCGGAAGAAGGATTTTGATGGAGGTTGAGGAGGAGGAGGAGGAGGAGGAGGATATTGGTAGCGAAGAACAAATGGAAAGTATTGTAGTAAAGAAGCGGAAGTATTCTGCTGTGGTGGTGAAGCATGGCGAGAAGCACGCGCGTTCTGACGTCGTTGATGATGTTTTGGATGGATCAGAAGATTTAGCCTCTGTGCCTGCTGACGGGGTGGGGGGGCTAAGGGAAAGAGGGGAGGCTGCTGAACTTGCTCCTGAGGACATGGAGACAGTTAGTCCTGAGGGTCACAAGAACTCGAGATCTAAAAGAAGCTCCCGGAAAAGCTCACGACGACAGCGAAACCAAGAGGACAGTAGTGAGAGGCATGAGAGGAGGAGCGGCTGCTCCAAGTCCAGAGATCGGGGCCAGCGCTCGCGGTCCAGAGAACAGGGCAACCGATCGAGGTCAAGAGAGAGCATGGTAGTGGACGGCAGCACTATGACCGATAGCCTAAACAGGAAGAGACGTTCCCGTTCTAGGGAAAGCCTGCTCGAGAGAAAAGGAGAGGACAAGAGCGTGGATGTGAAGAAGCATCGCTCCAAGGCAAAGGATAGTGCAAGGGAACAAACCCTAATGGAGGAGATAAAATTGGAGCGGCACAGGCAGTCAAGAGAAAGCATGCACGATCGAAAAGACAATGGCCAGGAAGGTAGCAGGGACTCCAGTGAAAGGAATCGAGAAAAAAGCCATAGAGATGGTCGAGCTCATGGCAAGGTAAGGGGCATGGAGGAGAGGCGAAGGTCTAGATCCAAGGAGAGCCTGCTCAACCCTAAAGTTGAGGATTGCATCAGAAGCAAATGGGAATCTCCATCCAAAGAAAATGTGCAAGACAAGGTCAGAGAAAACATTAGAAAATCGGCTGACTGTCGTGATTCGAAGAGATACAGCAGCCGATCTAATGATGCACCTGCCCAGGGTACGCAGAACCATCAACAGGAGCAAGAATTCAGCAGGCATGAAGGGTGGGCTGATAAGTCACATGTGAGGAATCATAAGGAAACTTGTGAGTGGATGCGTGCTGACAGTCTTGATAAGAGGCAGCGGTCACACTCCAGAGACAGTGTCCGGGAGTGGGAGCCTAGAGATGTGAGCAAGCAAAGGGGTGCTGACAGTCTTGATAAGAGGCAGCGGTTGCACTCCAGAGATGGTGTCTGGGAGTGGGAGCATAGGGATGGGAGCAGGCAAAGGGGACGTCCATATGAAGTTTATGAAAGAAGCAGCAGTAGGTATGGTGGGCACGGGAATGAGAGCTCCAACAGGGGTCATAACCATGATCGTCATGGTTGCAATGGAAGCCATCAAGGTGGAGTTCAAGATAGGTCATCTAGGGCCAACAAGTATTTGAACAGAGACAAGCATGTGGAGAAAGATAAAAGCCATGGGCATGATGAGAAATGTGTCCCCAGAGATGAGACAAAGCGAAAAATAGAAGAAGATGCAAGGTTTATTTCTGCTCAATTTAAGTATTTGTGCAACATTCCTATGCTCTGCTCTTTCTGTGGTTCTTCATAGGCGGGCACTTCATCTTCTCAGTGCCCTAACTTTTAGGTGGGAGTGATTGTTGTTGCACAGGGAGGAGGAGAATGAAGAAGAGTACAAAGAGCGAATTGAATTACAGCTGGCAGCACAAGAAGAAGATGATGTGGAGAGGATAAAGGAAGAGAGCAGGCGCAGGAGACAAGCAATTCTAGAGAAGTATAAGCAACTGCAGCAGCAGAAATCAAATGCGGAACAACTTAGTGATATCTTCACAGGTATTGCTTGGCTTGCCATTGGATGTTGGGTAGACAAGAATGAAGCACTCTTCTGTCCTGATTACAGTACTTGTATGTGGCTTGTTGTTGATCTGGGCGTTCCCAGGGTTGAATGCAGATGAATCAAGCAAGCAACCAGAAGAACAAGGGCAACTTGTTGCTGCTGTAGGTGAAACAAATCTTGTGAAGCAGACAAATGATGATGCAGTGAGTTTGGACAAAGTGTACTGCCGAAATGGAGATACATCAGTGCAAGCTATGCCAGAAATCAGATTGGATGAAGGGTCGTCCCCCAAGGTGATCTTCTATTTTAGCCAGCAAAATGCTATGTTGGTTCCTATCCATTCCTGCATCAAACAAGAGGCTCAATAGTCTGTGTTTTCCAGTGCCTTCACTTATTCATCAGTTGGGGTATTCAATGTTCTCATTACAAGAAATTTCTTTTGTATCCATGAAGCTGCAAAATTGAGTTGTTGGAGATTGATGCGGTGTATTGTGTTTGCATGTACATAGAATGTTGCTCGGCCATATCCATTTTCTGGTGAGGCAGCTGCTCCTTGTCACTAAGTCATAGCTGTCACCAGTGCCCTTCTGATCTGTTGCAATGCTGAACATGTGTTGAACCCAGAGCGAGCGGTCAGCTGACATGTTCTGTGATGACATCTTTGGTGAGTCGCCAGCAGGGGGGCGCAAAACAGTATGTGGTTTCCTCTATCTACCCCTGTATTGTGCCTGCCCTATTCTGTACACATTTCATCCAGCCACCCTTCATCTGATGGAATGCGTTTATAATTAACCTTGTGGTGATTGTATCAAGTAATTTGTGTCCTCATGCGCAGTTGTTGGATGGCAGGGAAAAGGTGATGGCATGGTTATTGATACTAGTGGTCTCACTGACAATTGGGATGATGCTGAAGGACGTTATTGTAAGTGCTGATTCACTGTCAAAGTATTTTTGAGAGAGTGATGGATGTCATGTTGATACCCCTCACAGTTAAATCATCGTCTGACAACTCAAAGCAATGTGGCAGTTGTTTGCATAGAAATCAATGAAACTCACTGGCTGCCTTGTTATGTTGTTTCTGCCTGGTGGGCATAGTGCATGCTTCCTGAAGGTTGAGTTCTTTTGCAGCTTTTCGCATTGGTGAGATACTGGATGGTCGCTATGAGATCTTGTCTTCGCATGGCAGTGGTGTGTTCTCAACAGTTGTCCGGGCTCGTGATATGAAAGCTGGTAGAGGTGACCCTGAGGTGGTTGCCATAAAAATAATCCGCAACAATGAGACCATGTGAGTCCAGTGCGGACACATTCTTTGATGATTGTGGTGTTTGTTTTGCTTATTCAGTAGGTGCTGAATTGAACTGTGCTGGCTGTGCAGGTATAGAACAGGTCAACAAGAGTCGGTGATACTTAGGAAGTTATCAGGAGCTGATCCAAATAATAGGCGACATTGTGTGCAACTCTTCTCTACTTTTGAGTATCGGAATCACTTGTGTTTGGTCTTTGAATCCCTTCACATGAACCTTCGTGAAATCCTGAAAACGTTCGGTCGCAACATTGGCATTAGATTAACTGCAGTGCAAGCTTATGCCAAACAACTCTTCATTGCACTGAAACATTTGCGGAATTGTCGGGTTTTGCATTGTGACATTAAGCCTGATAATATGCTGGTATGTGCTCCAGTTTATCTGCAGTTGATGGTAACAAGATTTAAGGATGTAAATGTATCCTTGGGACTTGAGTCCTATTGGGTTTGCTGTCAATAGTTCTCACTTCACATACTTCTTACATCTGACCTAATAACTGGTCTATGTTTAGAATCTAGAAAAGCAAGGTCTTTAATAGCATTGGCAAACAAGATCTGAAGTCAAGCTTTTTGAGTTTGAGAACTCAAGTAGTATTCTTTGTTCATGCAGGTTAATGATGCAAAGAATGTGCTGAAACTTTGTGACTTTGGTTCTGCAATGTTTGTGGGAGAAAATGAGATAACACCATACCTTGTTAGTCGATTTTATCGTGCTCCTGAAATCAGTAAGCACCTTATTCAGATACCTTGTACCAGCTTCTGTGAGTATTTGGGGCATGTTGAGTTGCCTCAACATGGTTGTGTCCTTTTTTCTTTGCTGCTTCATCACTGCTGTGTTCTGTGTGTTAAAGGTTTGTGCAGTGCTCACTAGACAATGACTGCAGTTTCTACTTTTCCTGGGTGCAGTTCTTGGTCTACCATATGACCATGCGCTGGACATGTGGTCAGTAGGTTGCTGTTTGTACGAGCTGTACTCAGGCAAGATGCTTTTCCCTGGGCACACTAATAATGATATGCTGAGGCTTCACATGGAGTTGAAGGGGCCCTTCTCAAAGAAAATGCTCAAAAAGGTAGAAAGTCAATCATGCACTTTTGTTTATGTTGCCTTTTGTTCTATGGACAAAAGGTTGAGCACACTATTATGTTGTCTGCTGAACATTCTGTGCCTCGCAGTTGACAGGTGGAGTTTAAGCTTTCAAACTGACAGACTCACACAGCTTAGGTGATGGGATAAGAAGCTTGCTCATAATTATTGGTGAGCTGTGCAGCTTGGCTCATAGAGCACATGGGCTAGGTGTCTAGATTCCCCTTTTTCGGATAGTAGACCTCTACAAACTAACAACCAACACAAGGTTTCTTAGTCACTCATGTGCACAACTGGAACGTGTTAACCAGGTATGGCCAGGTAGACTAGATCAATGCCACTGCAGCAGTGGAAGTTCCTGGCTGCCTTCTTCATGTGCACCTGCAATATGGAACGGACATGCACCTGGCAGCTTACTGTTGTCTTTAGCCAGCATCAAAGAGAGATGAGGAGGTGAATAAGTACATGAAAAGATCAATGGGCATCGTGTTCTGAGAGTAGCAGTTCTAGTATCTCTCCTGGGAGTGTTGAACGTGCTTGTCTGAGCTGGATTGTTTCCCACTAATCAACCAAGACATTTGCTATATGGATATGTGCAGGCAGCCTTTGTAGATGAGCATTTTGACCAGGACTACAATTTTTGTGCAGTTGAAGAGGACCCAGTCACTAAGAAGGTAATTGAACTGACTGATCAATTGCAAGTTGACAAACAGATATGTAGCTTGCATTCAAGCTTAAGCTCAGTTGGTGCTTGTATATTGGTTGGAGGTTGATTTTTGAGATGGTGCTGCAGATAGTAAAGAGGATTATGGTGAACATAAAACCAAAGGATATGGGGTTGCTTTTCACTAGCTCTCGAACATGTGATGAAGACCCCAAAACAGTGGCACAGTTCAAGGATCTGTTGGAGAAGATGTTTATTTTGGATCCGGACAAGCGCATGACAGTGTCACAGGCATTAAACCATCCATTCATCTCCGGCAAGTGAAGTAGTCATGCCAATTTCTGGCATATGCATTGTTGTCTGTCTAGGAATCCATTGTGTGGTGCATACATAGTGATAAGTACTTGTAATCTGTAGACTGCATGGCTTTGATTGGACAAAACAATCAAGATCTTTTCTTTTGGGCTTTCACCATTCTCACCTATTGATGAACACTCTTGCTGTCGTGGCTCTGCTTGTCTTTGGAGTGTCCCAAAGCATCAGTGGCGCCTGGCGAGGGTGGGCTTCTGCTGGTCTTACAGGGCAATACTACCAGACCTTTAACTTGGTCCTATTGTAAGACAACACGCCCAAGGCGTTTTCCTGTCCATTGTTCCTGGTATCAAAGATCAGTGTTTGTTACACCTCACTTGTGCTTGGTGTGCATAGTATGTTAATTGATGGGAAAATTGCAGTGTCATCCTGTCTGGTTCACAACAAGAATTAGGGTTACATAGTTGCTATCCTCCCAAACGTTGTTGTCTTGAACATCATTGCCTGCCTTAAAACTGAGAGCTCTCACAACAAAGATGCTTCGCATATTTCTTTGTGTTGGGTTCTGTATGCTTATGTTGATCTCAGTTAAGTCTAGGTTAATTAGATGATTGCTTGTCTGATGATTAGTGATGAGGGAGAGTTGAGTCTTCATAGAATAAGTTGGTGGGATGTCTGTGGGTTACTCAAGAATGTAGAGTCTAATTTCTGTTCTTTCTTCAGGGATGCTTTCAGGTCTTATGAAGGCGGTTAGCACTTTCAGTGCTTTAAGTGCTAGGTAACAGCTACAAGAAGGTACACTAGTCTTCCTGCGATGAGGGTGTCAACACACATCACTGTAGTGTGCTCATTTTGACCCATCACTGCCATTCCTGGTTACATTAAAAGCTACCAGTGATGGCTCACTTAACAGAGGATAGGGGAGCAGAATCTTTAGTCTTTTTGCATATGTTTCTCTTGGACTAGCTCCTTTTTACCACCTAACCTTGAGGGGTCAGTTGAGATTGTTCTGGTAGTTTGGGGCATATGGTTTTGTGAGGTTCTTTGCCTGCTAGACGTCAAGGGATTATGTTGTCATTTTCTTTTTTTGTCAAACTGACTGTTAATGCACCTTAGGTGGTGGCTGCATCTCATTGGCCTTTCTGAGTAGTGGCATCCTCCCTCGATGGCAAGGATCAGGTTGGATCACCATCTTCATTGTTATTAGTTGTACATCTAGTGCTGAATTCTGGCAGGATCTATTTTGGCACATGATTGTAAGTTGGTGAAGATTGAGTGTAGTTGAAAGTTCAGGATATTGGACTGAATACCTGGAATCTGGGCTGCTGATATTTGGTGGGAATATCTGCAGGTTCTATGGAGTCAGGCATGCCATGTTGATATGATCATGATGGACTTGGAGCTGGAAGACAAGTACTATTTGTTCTTTGCAGATTTCAGTGGATCATATAAGAGGTACGTGCATCTTTTGTCTAATGAGGCCCTGTGTTTTGTGTCTGATGGCTTCACCTAGAACCAAACATGAAGAGGTATATATTGCTAGGAAGTGCAGGGGAGAGTGATGACCCCTCTTTCCTCTTTTATGAGTTGCAAAAGCCTGTTTCAAACTGATGGCACACATGTTCTGGAGGTATATGAGATGGGCATAACACAGTACTTGAATGTCCTGTTTTGTGTGCTTTGCACAACCTTTCCAGACACATTCAGAGGTGACTTGCCATTCATCAAAACTAGGTTCTGTTTTTTCTTCTGTCACGGTCTCCACTTCCACAGATGGAGTTGTGATCTTAGTACAAATTTGTTGGAGATTCTACACTAGTTGAACCAAAGGACTCACAAATAACATATAGGAGACTCTTTGAAGGTTACACAGCTCAATTTTCTCATCATCTTTGAACATGTCTTGTTGATGGAAGGATTTTGATGCATGTTTCAAGTTTTTGGCATAAGCATCATGTTTGACTTGCCAATTCTGGACATACCCAAAGAAGTGCCATCTTCTGTTTCACCTTTCTTGGACAATCTAATTAGTTGATTTTATCAAGTAGAGGTAAGGTTATAGTTGTAGTGGTGGACAAAAGGACTCTAGAAGCTTGTGAAGCAGATGGTTGTTTATCTTTTCTTGCTCAGTGAAAGTATTTGATACTGCAACATAACTATGTGTCGACTTGAGTCTGGAAATAGAAGTGCATTACCCCAATGGCAGCTCCAAATGTTGCTTCCAGGTTTATTGAATGGAGTTGTTGATGGGGCAATGAGAGCTCTTGATGGAATTCTCCAGCTAGTTTGGGCCATCTGTCAAAAGGTGTCATAATCTTAAAATTTTCAATAAGTCCTGGCAAACACAGCAGGAGGACTTGCATTATACACTAATGGTCCATGATTACTAAAGTAAAAAAATGGAAATGATACAATCCGTCATATTTTCCTGTGAGAGAACTGGGTAAATTCTGTAGTGTCAACATGGATGCTAACCTTGACTCTATTAGGTGATCATCTATAACAGTGAGCAGTGGCAATTCCCCTGTAATGCTAATGGGGCAGTGGTGTATTAGCTAATTTGGCTATGATGTAGGGGGCCAACAGTCTGAAGCTAATTGTGAAGTGGCAAGGCATGGTGGTGCATGAGTGTACTTTGCTTGTATGGTTAGATTGATGCTCACCACTAGAGATTTGTGAGATTTTAGCATCCCTTTAGATGCTAACCATTTGACTTAAGCCATGGTGGGGTCTGGATGATTCAATCACTGGAAGACCCAGGAATAAGGAAGCCAATTAAAGGAATTCTGGGGTTCCATGCTGTGTATGTTGCAGCTTCAAGATATTGGCTACATCTGCACCAAGACAAAACATATTTGTTCTTTCCATTTTGTTAGTTTCATCCTATTCTTGATAATTGTAATCAGATTGCTTGCTCATTGGAGTCAATTTCCAGCCTTGATTGTAGATGATGAACTGATTTTTTAAGTCTTGGATTTTGATGCTACAGTGAATTCCTCCATCTGTATTTTCACATGGAGTCCAACCATGCACCAGATATGGAGGCAGTCTATTACCAGGTTGTTTTCTCACATGCAAGTTTTGCTAGTTATAGTGACATGTTTCCTTTTCTGACATCTATCTGTTGGGTCATGCTGGTAACCCGTCCCCCAGTGGAAGTGGATTATGAGCCATAAGCTCATAGAAGCTCTGAAGAAAAAAGCTGGAAATTGCTGAGCTGTAAGTGAGAGTGCGGTAAGGAATGTGGCAGCTGCTGCTTCATGCTTCCAGAGATTCTTAGCAGCAGCACACCATCACTGTCTGCAAAGTATGGTTTAACTCAGGTTGTATTTAATGGATTATAGAAGCCTTATTTCTGGAAACTGTGTGAAATAAACTCTATCAGAGTTTGTCAGGGAAATCAGGTGGCCACGGTATTCTAGGATGTGTGCAAATGGATTTCCTTCACCCAGGTAATCTGTCTGTTTGTTTATACCAGCAGGTGTGTTATCAAAGTCATGGTCTGCATGTTGACATATCCTTGGCATCTTCTCTTCCATCAAGCTGGGTCCCTTTTTGAGTCATCTAAGGCAGGATTTGTTCTTCTTCCACTTTGTCCCTTCTTATATTGTAATTTATAACCTGTTGCCATGATCCATTTTCTTCTTCAAGGTTCACAGTGCTGGGAGACACCCTGGGTGGCTTTTTTTCTGTCATCTGCTTTCTCTTGCATAAATAGTAGATCCTGGCCCTCCAACACCACAAAGCATCTTCTCTTCAAATTTTCTCCTACTTCTGGAATTGACTCTGGCACAGTTGGTCTGCTACATCTTTGTTTTAACTTTGTTCTGGCTTCCTTTATCATGAGTATGGAGATTTCTTGATTCTCATGAGAATTATTGGTTTTTGCTACATTGATGGTTATAATTTGGGAACATCACATGGATTAGAAGGTCACCTTGCATTAATATTTGCAATTGTGGTTTTGTGACATGGATCTGGGATAATGTTATGAACTACAGTTGTTTGAGATTTTCAATACATTACACAATGTGATAATGTACGATGAATTTACGGCAATGCTGGCATGATTTGAGGTAGAAAGGTACATGCTTTTAAAATGTAGCATTAGCATTCTTCAAAATGTACAGAAGAATGGTAGAGGTTTGTGATTAAGGACTTCAAGAATTTGTTAGCTCTTTTGCTAGTTGTGAGTTGAATACATGGGACACATTGCTGTGGAAGGGTGAATGGAAAAATTTGTTTGGTAACCCTGAAAGTGGTGGACTTGGATATTGGCTTCAATGGATGGTTTGTGTTGTGATATTGACTTGTGATTTTATTGAAGTTTAAAAAGGATTTGAAGATTTAGAATAGTCCTGATATGGATGTGTGACTGTGGTGTTTGTATAGGAAATGTGTTTTTTTGAAAGCTTGTGTCAACCTAAAACAAGATCTTGAAATATTAGTGAGAATTCTTCACCCTCTTTTGCTGAGTGTGGGCAATGTTGCATGTGGCCTTTTGACATTTGCCTAACCTTCTAAAGGGAGAATGATATGATGAGTTTTGAGTTGTTTTGTTGGAGGTAATCTTCAAGTGATTTTTTATTCAAATTGGATATGCATCACAAACTTTGGGTCAGGCCTATTGTGATGTATTTACTTTTGGAGAGGTGGTAGGTGACACATGCACTGCCTAATATGTATTTTATGTAATAGTGCAACTATTAAGTTCCACGATGTTTTTCCGCTAAATGCAATTTGTCTTCTTGGTTGGAATCTAATGACATGGAAGAACATGGATGACATGATAGCATTTCCCCAAATGACTAAAGACTCGTATGAGACACTTAATTGGATTCACATGCATGTCCAAATGACCGTTTGACAACTTTTGTCCCATAGCAAGAGACTCAAGTATTCTTCTAAGGGAAGCATGCACTTTTAGAGAAGATATCTATCTGCTTCATGATGTGTTCCAATGGAAATTGTGTAGATTTGTCACCTAAAGGACAATCTAGATTTCAATTAAACAATTGTATCCATTCAGATGTCTCTTTCATTTGAAAAAAGTCGCAAGTGAAAATCTCTTTAAACATTTTATCCTTCAGTGAAACTACTTTTCCTCTTAGTGCCATGGGATAATTGTCTTGTTGTAATAATGTACAAAGTTTGTATTCAACAAAATCTTATGAATTCCTTTATAAGCTCATGATGCCAGGGCATTTGGTGATGACGGTGCAATATGTGTTCATGCCAGAGTGAGGCTCAAAAAATAACAGGGCTGGCTCAATCTTGACAATGCAGGTGTTGCATTGGGGACCACAATGTCATTAGTTTGGGTTGGTTGCCATTGTAGGTGTGCTTAGGCTACTGCACTGGAAATGCTTTTATCTATGATACCTAGATATTGTGATGCAAGGGTACGAGGATTTACAGGACACATTACCAAGATGGAACCTTGGTAAATCTAGTTCTCGTTCATCTGTGATTGAGTCATAATGGGTTTCCAATCAATGGTGCACTGGTAGGTGTTGGGTCATATAATCCCCACTGTAAGCCAATGGTGTGAGATGTTTCATATTTTCTGCAGCTGCCTCTCTTTGTGTCAGACAGGCGTTCACCATTTGAACAGCAAGTTAATTGGGCATTACCCAATGTGGGCCTGATCATCTGGATGTGTGTCACAATGAGAGGTTGCTTTGGAAAATCAACAATCTGATGCTGAGACCAGTGCCCAAAGTTGTGGCCAAGGGTCTCCTAATGGCTCTTCCCACTGTTGAGGAGGGCAGCATTTTGAGCAGAAGTTGAGGGGAAAGCATTAACCTGGCTTTCAGACAGGGTGTGGATCACAACTTGGAACAATTACTTGACCTAGATAGCAAACTTGTGTGTTTTTGTTGGAGTCTCCATCAGTAAAAAGTGAAGCCAAGTGACCAGTTCTCAGAAAAACCACAAAACTCAAGGAAACATAAATCCTGGACTTGCTTTTTCTGCTGATAACTGGTTGCAATAGTCAATCTGATAGAAATTTGTCACACTGGGAAATTGGCCATAAGAAATTTTCCTACATTTTCTGGAGATTTTCAATAATAGATTGGCAAAATAACCTTTAAGCATTCGGCTAATTTGATATTAAAATGGGTGTTGCCATAATGCATTCTCATGATCAAATAAGAGCTGACCCATTCACACCCAATATGTGGGCCTCTATGGATGTCCAGCACATTCAAAATAGTGGGCAAGTCATACGTTATTTCCCCCTCCTCACACTTAAAACAGGAATTCCAAGACATTAAATGCCATCATATGGGCCAATCAATATGCCTTGCGAATCTGAGTCAATTCATATTTCTTTATTTTCTCTTTTAAAGAGCACACTATCCTATGCAACCAAGTCCAAACTCAATTTCACACTAGCTTGAACCTCATCCAAAATACTGATTACAGGCCATTGCTTATTATGAACCTACAATAACATCACAATATTTCCAGTTTATATCTAATGTTGTTCAGAAACATGGTGTGAGGACATCTGCAAGTCTCCACACAAATTTTTTTGGGGTTCTGCTTTGCTCCAGAAGTTGCTTGCAACTTTTTAAAGAGAATTTTCATAAATTGTCCCAGTTCCCAGAATTGGCGTAAAAAGATCACATAACAATTACCTTAGGCTGAAAGAATCTGGAAAGAGTCAGATCCATGTGCACAAAAAGAGGATCAAAAAAGAAGGCCCAAAGGTTGCACTTTCTCCACTGCAATTTCCACAAACTGCCCCAATTCTGGAACTATTGGAAAATCCTTCTGTAAGTGTACAATAATGTATGTGTGAAGAGCTGAATTGATCCAGTTGAGTAATAAGGTAGTCTGCTTGTAAGTTGCTCATCGTTCATAACTTGTACCTGTAAACAAATCACTTTCCTTTGACAATAGTATTCCTTGACTATAACTGAAATTCCAGTGAAAACACATTCCTATACATCAAATGAATGTTAGGATATTTTTTTAGAACAAGAGATGTTTTCTGCCAGATTTCACATAAACAACCACTTTCAGCTGAGCTTCATGCATGCAGATTTTAATGGTAACTTCTCCTTGCTATTTTCTCAAGTTTTCTCTGACAAAACCCATTTCAAGTTTGTCTTGGGGTACCCAACTCTGAGCTTCGGATTGATATGTAGCAGCTCTGCACTCTCAGACCAATGCACTTCCCAGGTACACCAAATCTGCAAATCTCAGACCAACCCATTTCCCAGATGGACCAGATCAATATTTTGTGAGACATTATATGAGAAGAAGCCATTATGTTTAGGAAAACCTCTTGAACACAAATTTCTCCTGCAGTTTCAAATAAGACTTGATCTAAACTTGAGCCTTTGTATACCATGTTACTAAATTCTCACATTGCAAAGTTTTCAAAAGTTTGAAGAACCTTGTGCATAAACTGGATTGGGGTTACATGGGGCACAACTGGACAAGGCAATAACTAATAACCAACAGTCACCCCATTTTCCAGAGATTGTAAGTCAAGACACAAGCCACAATACCAACAAGAAAATTGATACTCAACGAATATTCACAACCAATCACCGTAAGGAAAAGAAAAGAATTCTTAGTTCTCTCCTTCACAATTCCTCTACATTTGTATAACTAATGCTGAAAAAATTGCTAGTACTGACAGTATGATTCTATGGATAGAGAGGCCTCAGCATTCAAGGAATCTGGATGGACTTTCATATACTATGTAGAAGAACGAATAATTTAAAACTAGTTTTTGCTCAAATTTACATCTCCTCTACAGGGACAAAGTCCCTACTGTATTGTATTGAGAAATAACAGGATAACAGTCATACAAGTCCCAATGTCTGTACACAATTTGACACAATAAAAAGGAAAAGTGCTGTTGAGGGAAGCTTGGAATTTGCAAGAGGCAATGCATTGCAAAGCACCACCTTGAAGCAACGCCTTGTTGAATGTCAATCTCATGGGAAAATGAAGGATGAGCCTCCTGTACTCCTGAGCAGCAACTTCTGGTTTTCCTTGAGGCATAGAAGAGATGAAGGTGTGCTTGAAATGCTTCTGGGAGTAATTATCCGCTCAAAGACCCTTGTGCCTTTCTCCATTTGTGAATGTCAACAACTCCTGAGTAAAGAAAAGCATCGAGGTTTTTGGAAGTTGGAAGTTGATGGCTTCCAACAATAAGCTCCCTATCTATGATTGTTTGGGTGGAGCTCTGCACATAGGGTCTAAGTTTTAAGAGCTGAGGAATCAAATTAAGTCTATGATGGTAATTGTTCAGTATCCAATGCAAGCTCAGATGCCGATCTTCGTGGAGAGAGGGCATTCCGAAGATTCAAGAAACTCCATCTTGCTGACCTTCCAGTTTCAGTTCCCCTTGGACTCTCGTTCATACCAAGCTGTTGTTGCACTGGTTTTGACTTTGATGATGCATCACCTAAAGATTCAGGTCGTGTGTCCAATTGAATGCTCACCCAATGCTCAGAATTTGACCTGATTGACTGTGACCCTGTGAGACGAGCTTTCTCCAGTGAGTTTAAGCCACCACTACCAGTTCTAAAAAACTCAAGCCCTGAACCAGTTCTTCGGGATCCTGATTTTGGTGTTGTAGGGAGATTGGTTGCAAGTTTCATAGCTGCTGGCAAAGAATGTTGAGACACCAGTTTGGGCATCTGGTTATTGTTGCTGAACAAGTCTTTCATGTACTTGCCATCGCTGTCTAGGGAGGTTGAGCGGCGCATGGGTTCGATTATGGGAGTTGGAGTTTTCCTCCAAGACTTTGAGCTTGTTCGAGTTTCAAGACGTGGTCCAGGTGACATGCCTGCCCGTTCATGTGCCACCACTCCTCGAGCTGCCTTTTTAAAGCTATGTGCATTTCGAAACAAAGCCACCCGTGCACTGTCCCTCTGGTCAGCTCGTGAGATTGAAGGTCCCACTGAACCACTCATTCCTGAAAAGCAAAAAATGAACCAGGCACCCTTTTAGCAAATGAACCAATGTTAAAGCACCACAATGCACCCTGGCTTACATTGTGTTGCTGTCTCAAAATGACCCTGTAATTATTATGTATGTGCACAAAGAGAATTGCAGGGCAGGAGACACAGCAGAAACCAGGCCAATCACATTACTACAACACCAAAATCTGACTCCACCATATCACACACACACACATACTTGACAAAGCACAAATGTCATAGAAGTCTCCCAAAGACAAGCTTACAATCAAGCACCTGAGACTTGCAGGATGAAAACACAAACTTCATGCCATTGAGAGAGATGAATTGGATTTGGTTAGACTTTCTTTCAGCAAGTCTAAAGACCTATCAAAGGCACAATTCACTTAGAAAAAGGCATGAGCTCAGCATGATTCCAATCAAATCAGATCAAACATCAAAATCACAACAAGGATCATGCAATAATAAGAAGCATCTTTTAAATCTGCAGCAATTTTGCATTCACTCATCGTTGTCCTCCTTGAGGCCACCATATTGAAACCTCAAAATCACTTCAGACCATAGGCATGATCAACAATTTCTCCAGAATTTCACAGACCTCCCATGGAGTGGGTCAAAGCCTAATTGATAGCCGCAATCTTCACACCAAGGTATGTACGATACAAACAGAAAAAAACAGAAAAAAACCCAAACAATACCCAAACAAGCTCCAATTCAGAAAAGCTCAGATTAGGCCTAGTTCTGAATTCAAAAGAATTCAGAGAATTGTGATCAGAGGAAAAACCTCTAGCAAGTCTAACCAGAGATCAAGAATCAATAACAAAACCCTTTTCTACAGCTCATCATGTCTAGGACTCTGAAACAGAAGCAGAGATCATCCAGATAGTTCCGGCGGCGCTCAAGAATTATTTTACCTTCAGTAGCTGATATGCCACTTCGAGTGCGTGCAAGCAGCAGCACTGCAGGCTGCTGCAAACCTAGTGTTTCTCGCGCGCTTTCTTCTCCCGCATCACCTCGATCAATTGTGACTACAAAATCGTGTGGAGATTGCAAAGCCGCCTCATGAGCTTCTTCAGATTCTTCTCCTTCGTGCTCCTGCTCCTCATGAATAAATATAGACCGATGGCGTTCCCTCTCATCATCGTGCACTTGCTGATCATGATCATCTTCCTGAACAATGGCGGCACGACAGAGTGGGCATGTGGAGTGCGACTGGAACCAAACGTCGATACACTCAAGATGAAAAATGTGCTTGCACTTGGGCAAAAGTCGCAAGCTATCATCTGCTTCAAACTCGCTCAAACAAACCGCACATTCACGATGCGGTTCCACCTCCTCATTTTCACCATCACCCCCGTCCTCCGTCTTCTTACCGTGGTCCATCTTGTCCTGGAGATTCAAATCCTTGAAATGGACCACAGGGAGCGACTCCACAACGGATTTTTCCAGTCCTTTGGTTCGCAAGGAGACAGCAGAGTGCGCGGTTGTCCCATTCTCCGCACCGGCACTGGAGTCCTGTGCACCCGCCATGGCGCATCTCCGCACATAAATTGAGAAGAAAGCTAAGAATAACAAGGCTCCAACCAAAACCACGATGATGATCGCCATGCTGGGATTGAAGGTGGAACTAGACGGATCGACGTAGTTGGTGTAAGAATAGTTGTTGGCCGCCTGCGTCGGCGAGCTCATCGTCGGGACAGAACTCGAAGAAGTATTCATCGAAGCAAGTGGTGACACAGGAAGCCAGATATCAGCAGCCGAACAAGAACCCAAAGGGAAGCAAACGGAAGTGACTTTTTCAACAGCCTCACTGCAAGGCGCCTAATGTCATGTTTGAATTCGAGAAAACAAGTCTCTCCGTCCCACCACTGCGACAAATGAATTGCGGACACGACAAGAAGTGCTTCTTGTGCCCTGGTTTTAGTTTTTTTTTTGCGCCGGCAAGCGCGTGGCTCGATCGATCTTTGCCGCGGCGACACTCTGGTGACGAGCGCAGCTTCCATGAGATCCTCATCACAGCAAGCGCAACAGCAGCAGCACGTTCCGCTCTCCCGTATCACTGGGATTTCTTCCCTCCCCGGGCCCCGCCGCCGGGGTTTCGACGACGGGCCCAGCAGGTTCCAGAAATGTCCGGTAAATAACACATTGGGTTTCAACCGTTCAGTCAGTCAAAATACCCGTCAAAATGGGATCGTCAGTTTCGACAGACGGACACTTGATGGTCAGTTTTCGGCAGGCAGGCAGGCAAGCAGGCATGTGTCCAAATCAAATTGTTGAAATGAATTTTTAAAATTTTAAATTAATTAATTTTCAGCTATGAGGTCAGTTCACAATAGCATATATATGGTCCATATAGTTTTTGGACTAGAACCTCGGAATAATTTATTTATAATTTATTAAAATTACGACTCTCTCTCGTATTTGCATAACAATATAAATAATAAAAATATATATCTACATTCCCCAAACAACCACTACAGCGACCCATTGTTCCTTCTATCCATTAAGCACAAATGGATCGAGCTTCTAGATGATAAACAGAAACCCATATCTCACTCACAAAACTATTATTCATCTACGTGGATTCAAAAAAAAATCCCATGGAATTTCTAAGGAGTCTTGTCATTTGCCCATTAAATTAAATTTTTGTCGAATCCGACAAGAAGGTAGCCTAGGGTATGTCTTATGGATAAACCAATAATGCCTAAATAGTTTTTCTTTCTTTGAGGTGCTTCTGACCCAGTGATTCACCCAACCGCCCATATGTTTAATTAATTAAAAAAACCCCACTCCCTATGTATTCCCAATACACACACACTACCTACCACTACAAGGGTAGGCTCTGACTACAGAATGATGGATGTAATTTTCCGTATTTTGAGGAATGTTCTCCAAGTGTTGCTGTTGAAGATGTATGAGTTCAATTTTGGGAACTTCATCAAAAGATTTCCTATTTCAACCGTGGTTACCTATTGGTTCCAAATGTTTATCATGTGTTACTCACTTACTTCCTAACTATTAGTTCACTTTTTGGGAACTTCCAGAAATGGTTCCTATTTTGTTTTATTGTTGCATAAGGCAGCACATCCACCGTTACATGATGATGATCCTTCTTGTTCAGATTATAATAACTGGATTCCTATTACATACCCCACCACTTTCACTCCCTTGCTTGGTCAATGGATTTTTTTTTTGGTTTTGCAAATTGGGGGAATGGAAGTGGCTCATTCACTAGAGTGTGGTTTGGATGGGGTCGTGTCGTTGGGGGCTGTTGCCTCCTAGTTGAACACCCTTGGAAATTAATAAGCATGACCCAAGGAGCTTATAGTTTTGTGACAATAAGCTACTAGATCGGAAGTCAAGTCTCTAGTTTTCAGCCATTTAGGCACGTGGTGCCTTCTCCTACTCAAAATATTGTAAACTTGTTAACATTGGATGTGTGGTGGCAATCAGTGTTATCCTGGGGTGTGTGGTGACACGAAGCAAGAAAGCTAGACAATAAGAGACTTCTTCATGTCCAATGTGTTTGGAACATTTGTTGACATGGTTTCAAAAGTAAGCGGCCGGTGGGTGGGTGGGTGGGATTCATATCGCAACACCTTTCCATTAGCAGATCCCAACTGATTAAGCACAAGATTTGGGCAGTCCCAGAAAAGATCAAACTTTTTTTGACAAAATGTTATCATTCAGCTATTGCTAAAGGAGTTTTTTGTCATCGAACATGGCACCATTTTATTTTATTTTTCTAATCTCCCTTCATCCATACCCTTGTTTAAAGCTTGACATCAACAAAATGATTTGTCCCATCAAAAGGAGAGAAAAGAAATCCTATTAAACCCTAAAAGCTTGCTTGGTAGGTAGTTTTTCTCCCTCAATAAGGAAAAACCTTATAGTGGGTAGTAAAATACATAAAACACCAATGGTATCAGCTATACAATTGTTGTTATTGGTGTTTTGAATAGGTAGGGTGTTCTTTGTGAGGGGTATTAGCCCAGCCCAAAAAAGGTTATAAACTCTTCTGGGAAGAGAAATTTAGTGCAGCCAATGGGAAGGCCCAAGCATGCACTCAAGGTGCCTTGCTTTTTTTTCCTTTTAATTTGTGTGGGGGGAGGGGGGGGGGGAGAAGGATTTCTTTTCATGTTTCCCTAGTTCCCAATGTGTTCTCATCTGGTTCCCAATATATTCCCCAAGTTCCCAATGTGTAACCCAACATGTTCTCCATAGCACCTCAATTTTATCCCATATGCTTTGCCAAATGTTGTCCTCCTTTCCCCTATGTAGGTGGGCCAAAGGGGAGGAACTCTATACTTCAAAATAGAACCTTTTACTTTGGGGAGCCTCCATGGTTTCAGTTTTTTTCATATTTTGAAGGCGACTTTAGATAAGGGTCAAAGGTCCAGGGAGCAATGAATTCAAGCAATCTTATTGGTCGAAAGCTTTAAATTGGTCCAAAGGCCTTTAGACGAGGGTCCAAGACCAAAAAATGGCAAATTCAGGCTAAACCTACATGGCACCTGTTTTGGAGGAAAAATCAATTGGTTGGCAACAAAAAAACAGTGCTAAAAGGAGAGCTCCTAATTTGGAGAGCCAAGAATCAGGCTAGGGACCAAGGTAGAGTCCAACTCAAGGATTCAATTTGCGTCAAATCAGTCCAAATTGGTTCCTAGGAAATTGGACCCTGGACTCTTGACTAAAGTGGGCCTGAGTGTTTGCTTCAAATCTTTTCCTTCTCTCAAATTTGTAACATTTGAAAACATGGCGGTCCCCAAACAAAAATCTAGATCTACCAATAAAATTCTGGAATAACTTGCAAGGTCATTTTTAAATAAGGTAAAGGGAATCAACTGGGAAGAAAAAGGGTATGGGATCTTCCCCCCCACCCACACAAAAAATTTGAGAAAGAAAGTTCACAAGCTTGTTCCCAGCCAAACAAAGTGGTAGCAGCTCCGGAGGGCCCACTCCCACCCAAAAGTTGTAATTCTTCTAGACTTTGGACATTTTAAGTGCTGAAAACATCAAACAAATGAAAAATTGCTTGATGAAAACCCGATCATGAAAATGTAAGGAAATTGTAAAGACGATGATGACGAAGGCTAACAAAGTGTAGTAAAATTTCATTACAATAATTTCTTTACAATAGACCAAATAATTTCCTATTATTGACACAAATTTCTTTTTTTCCTTTTGGTTTCTTTTTGAAAGCACAACAGACAAAAGCTTTTTTCAATGTGTTCCTCTCTCTCTCTCTCTCTCTCTCTCTAAACTCAACCCTCTCTTTAATTGCCAGCATAAAGAGAGCCACAAAACGAAAGTGAAGAATCTTCATACGAAAATGCAGCCAAAAAGGTTTTTGTTGCAACATTTGAAGAAAAATACGTCATCTCGAACTTTCTAGAGATGGTGGATGACGGTTCATTAAGTTGCCCTGGGGGGAGGGGGCTGTGTTTGAAGTCAGAAACATGAGATGTGTGTAAACAGTACCCACAAATCATTTTTATCAAGCATTACTTTCTTTTTTCTTTTTTCTTTCCTTTATTTTATTTTCTTTTCTTTTCTTTTCTGGGATGATTGGGTAGTGAATGGAAGGTGCATGGACTTAAGGTGCATTCACACCTAATGTTAAGTCAGTGTTCAGTGAAAATCTAGGTGACACCCAATGTGAAATGGGTGATTGTTCAATATTAAATGAATGTTAACTTAATAGAAAATCTTCATGGTAAATAGGCTTACGTCCTCAATGACTAGCTTGGTGTTAGGCGACTTAATATTACAGTCCTTAACACCAAGTGTGAATGCACCTTTATTAGACAAGCATTGGATTTTTATTTTATTTTTAATTAGGAAAATCTTACCACTTTGTTATTGTTTTGTAGTTTGGGTAGTTAATGGATGGATGGATGGATGAAGTTTATATTGTCCATCAGTTGACAATAAAAGCTGGGGTTTTCTTTTTTTGTAAAAAAATTTTAATCCGAAAACAAAAGAGTGCCCGCCGCCGTCCTAAAGTGTCCTGAAAATGACACGTGGTAAACGAATCCCACGTTTCTCGAAACGAAGACGGCGACAAGGAGTTTCTGGGAGTTTGGGGAGCAGCCTGAACACGTGTCAGTATCCTGCTGGTTGAAATTAAGTCCACGTGGTACGTTGTTGTGTCCGCATGTTTTTTACTCTGCTGCAAAAGGTGCCACGTTTCCGTAGACATAGGTGGCCCAAATTGAGTCATTTGAGGTCCCAAGTTCCCAAACCACACCTCACCCACATCCCGTCCGGACAGACATGCCCCCCCCCACGTCCATAGGTGCCTATTGGTTTGTAGAGGTAAATACCACAAGTGTAGTAGCCTCCTACTACTATTTCCTTGGCAGCTTCCACACTAATTATATTTTTTCACAAACTTTGAATTTTTTGAAAACTAGAAATAACAAAAAAAATTGTGAAAAAGAAATATTGAATCTTTGAGGGAAAAAAAAATTTTGATAAAATTTTTGAAATTATATTAATTATTCAACAAACATGTGTTCAAGCTGCCAAGGTACTACCCCCACCACCGTAGTAGCTGTTGGCATCTTTGGTGAACCACAAGCAGCTACATTGATAACATGAGCTTCTTTAGTTTTATTAACACATACAAGGTGTAGTGTGAATTCTTGTCACATGTTCACTCACAAACCTGAAAAAGTGGACTCTTTAAATCTTAACATCTGACTGACCATCATTCATTGTTGACCAATGAGGAACAATCATTTCCTTTCCTTTGACCAACATTTTACAAGCAGTTATATACTATTTGGTTATAATAATTCATTTAAAATATATTGAAAAAGCATATTTTCGCAAAGAATTTTGAAGGCAGTCCAGTTTACGATTAGGTCTAGTTTCCTTTTCATTACACATTTGTAAACTAAACAAATTTGTGTGTTATCATATATAGTAAAGGACGTCGGGATGAGAAATGAAGCTTCCCTTGAATCCGTCCGGTCGTCCATCCCGTCATCCGTCCAGTTCATCCGTACCGTCATGGTCTGTTCACTCTGACAGGGCGGAGAAAATAGTGGAGTACAGATGCGGCGGATGTTCAAACCAGATTTAGACAGTGAGTCCGTGTAGCTCGCCTAGATTTAGGCAGGATTGCAGAAAAAATTCTACTGTCTGCTTAGGACAGTCGCCATTTAATGTAAATTAAAGCTGGGGATCCTTGCCATTGCACCTACCTAAAGAATTTGAAAAAAAAAATCCTTATTATACAGGGTTTGCTTTCTTTCAATTTTTTGTGATTAGTTATCCCACAAAGAGGATTTAACCAAATTAGGCTATGGACCATATTAATGACAGTGAATAAAACATTTAAGAATATTTATGCTTTATATGTATTTGGCGAATTTTAATTATTTTTTCTAAATTTGATGATTAGGGCCATTCCTTTCCACAAAAAATGTTAGAATGTTTAGAAAAAATAATTTCAGGTTGAAACAATGAAAATAAATTCCCCCAAAAAGAACCTAGCGATGTGGTATATAGAGAGGTTTTGGAAATGTAGTTTGTAGTTGTAATTTTGTAATATGTACCGTCAAATACACACACACCTGTGCATTAGGCACGGGATTCACACTAGTTAATTATGTATAACTAATCAAATGCAGTCACTTGTTTAAATTGTAAAATCAAACTTACACTTTTTTTTAAAAATATATAAAGGTGTTTGTACTCATCTATTTAAAAACCTGAACTTATTCAAAACACGACAAGCATGTTCAATTCAGGTTTTAATTCAATTGTGAAGAAAAAGGTTCATTATTTGGGTAGACAATTTCAATAAAATTCACAAATCCTCTGATCCAAAAACCCTAGAAATGCGATGTTATAACCTGAACCACCTAAATCTCAGAACCTGCCAACACTGGTGCTTAAGAGTGTAGTAGGTGTTCATCCACCCCAAGTGTAGAAAAGAGAAAGAATGGAGGAAAGCTTGCACATGAGTGTTTTACCCAATTGAAAGAAATTTTCAGGAGAATTTGATGCTGGAATGTATAATCTATCACCCGGTGTTAAGTCTCCCCACAATTTGTCAAGCAATAATGCAGCAAACATGGAGGAATTTCCTAAGTGTATTTCAGGGTAACCTGTGAGAGATTTGAGGTCTACTCCTTGAGAGTGGAAGGGAGCACTTACACCTATAAAGTAGGTGTAAGTACCCTCCCAATCTTAAGGAGTAGGTAGGTGTAAGAGTAGCCCCATTCTTGAGGAGTAGGAGTGAGAATCCTTCCCCCTCATATGCCTCATGATGTATGTATGCATGTATGTATGTTTGGGTTCTTATTAATGTTCAACTTTTGTTGTACAATGCATAAAGCCCATAGGTAGGGGACATTCCCAAAACGTGGGGCTGGACTTTGCTATCACCTTATCCTAGAACCCATATTTTTTTGAATTCTCAAGGGCTTTACCATACACTTTGGTACCTCAGAAATCCCGTGTTTTGTTCATCAATTGAGGAATGTTTCCCACCCCCTTTGTTAAGGGATTGATATTGCCACTAAAGTCTTGGGTCATGCATATCCTAGTGAACTTTTTGGGGGGAACGACTACTCTCCCTACTGAGCTAACCACATTCGTGGGTGGAATGGGTGTGCTCTTGGGTGGAATGGGCGTATTCCTGAGTGGAACACGCCCATTCCATAGTACAAAACAACTTGAAAGGGAACTTATTGGAAGCAAAGCTTCTTCTTGTTTGGGTTTCTCTCCCAACTTCAATGGGTTTCCATTTTCACATATATGCACATGACATACACCCACACACACATATATTCCCTAGGGCAAATTGTTGTCACTAGCCTTGCATTCAGTACCTATTTGAACTGCTTGGGACATTATGTATCCCACATATTAATGAGCTAGAAGTGGAAGTTGGGGAGAGGTTGTTCTTGCTCCCCAACCCCCCTAAAATCTGCAAAAAGGATTTTCTTTTTCTTTTTTTAGGGGGAAAAGGGGCTACAAAAAGAAGCCAAAAAGGTGCATTTTAGCCCTCATTTTGAATTTATTATGCTTCCTTGATGGAATACTTTTTTTTTTCCCCACATATGACCAATTTCTAGGTATGAAATTGGTCACATTGCCCATATGGATAAAAATAGATCATAAAGTTGAATAAAATCACATGGATGACATCAATCAATTTGATGGAATTGATGATGACAACTGATGAAAAGTCTCCGCTTGCATGAAGTTGTTGACATGGCAAAATATGATCTACAGAAATAAAGTCATGTGTGTAAGTGGTGCATGAGAAATTGTGAAGCACTTGGAGAAGATTTGTAGTGTATGTGGAGAGCACCTTATATCCATGAATTTCCCTCCTAGAAATTGGGAGGGATATTATGCCTACTCCTCAAGGATGGGAGGGAAATTATGCCTACTTGTAGTGTAAGAACCCTCCCAATATTGGGAGTAGGCATAAGAATCTCCCATTCATACGCCTTGCGATATACATAGGTTTGGTTCATGATCAATTTTGCCTTGTGCTTTACAATAGGTAAAGCCAATGGGTGAGGGACATTTCCAAAATGCAGGGTTGGACTCAGCTATCACCTCATCCTAGGCCAATTATTTTGAAAATGCTCTCACCCTAGGGTTTTACCCTACACATAAACAATTGTCAATGTGAAGAGCAGATGGATATGTTGGTGGGTTTGTGTTAAATTTAAATCCATATTTGTTGCAAAAAGGTTGCATCCATCAAGCAAGAATTCTCCTAGTTTCAATTGATCTTATGCTAGCAAATGGCTAGATTGATCAATCAAGCATCATGCCTCATGTAAACAAAAGGTTGCATTGATTGATTGTCTTAGCAAAAGGTTGCAATGATCAATCAAGCACAGGGGCTTATGTAAGCAAAAGGTTGCATCAATTGACCAAAAATTCATGTTACAATAAATGCAAACATGCTACATTTTGTTAAAGTTATTTATTTTCATCCCTTCTCAATGGATATCTCCTCTTTACATTAATTAGAGCGAATTATCTCTATCACTACCAACTACCTAAATTTATAAAGGTCAAAGAATATTCATCTTTTCGATGAATTAATTACATTCATTAGGGTTTTAGTCCATTTTTCAACCTCATTCATTTAGCTACTCTTAATCATCTTTTTCTTGTATAGTTAATTAGGGGTTTCATTCCTTATTTCCATCCCTTGTAAATGATCATTCATGTGTTTACTTAAATGAATCAAGCTATACATGGTATAAAAGCAAGTCTTTTTTAATGTTTTTCCATATTCTTAAATCAAGAAATCTTTTAGATTTTTTTAGAATTTTTTTAAGATCAATCTTTCTACTTATTTTCTCTACATGTTAATGTAGGATTGTTAAACTAAGGGACAAACTAGAAAAAGACTAAGAGCTCAAGATCAAAAGAAGGAAGGTATCAACTTAAATATCAAACACAAAAAGAAATCAAAGATGTGATTGCAATCAAGTAGATGTGGGAGTTCATAACCACCCCTTTCCTACTCAAAGTTGAAATTTAAAAATTGAAATTAACAAGCTAGAACTAATCATCTAAAAGGAAATACTAAATATGGAGTTTGGTCATTCAAAATCAACATGCTTAAAAAAGAAGGTATGTGTTATTTGATATTATGTGAAACTACATGTCCTAATAAATTCCCAACACGAATAGAAAAAGCCATCAAATTGAAAACTTTGAATGCAATGTTACACCATTCATTAGGATCTTTGCATATCCAAATGCATGCTAACAATATCTAAATGTAAAATTTGAAAGAAAAAATGCATTTATGAAGTTAATGTTCATGAAAAGGCTTGTATCCATGGACTCTCACCAATAGAAAAACTAAAACTTCAAACCCCTCCAATTTTTGTTAGTTAAAAACTTTTGATCAATAAAGAATTTCAAACTTAAATAAACTTTAATATCAAACTTCAAACTCTATTAAATATAATCAAGTTAACTACATTGAATCACAACTGAATTGCCTTAATGAAGTAAAGAAAATGGCAAGCGAGCTTGGAACACAATGGAACTAGATAGATTTGGTAGAAATTGAAGTTGAATATTTTTGAACTTAAAGTCACTAGACATCTAATTGGTGATATGAACTTGTTAGTGCCTTTTTGTCAAACCAAATGAAATTTGAAGCAATCACAACTATAGGGGCACAAATTCATCAAACTAAGGGTGAAAGGATTATCATAATAAAATTCAATAAAATCTACTTCTTCACAAGCAAAGACCAAAGCCCTAATTAGATTCAATATGTTCAAGTCTATTATTAAAAAAAAGATAGGTCAACAAATCAAAGGTCTAAAAATAGATAATGGGGGAGAATAGTTTCTTCCTCATTTTAAATATTTTGCATACAAATGAAACACTTATATTCCAACTTTTAAGAACGTCATTATAATTTCCAAAAAAAAATTAATAGACAATTTTGATTAGTAATATAGAGTATTTACAAAAATGGCTACAAAAAATAGTTACAAAAAAAATTACAAAAAATTCTTACTAAAAAAAATTTAAATTTTATCAAAAATACCTACCAAACTACAAAAATACTTATCAAAATATCTATAGAACTATCAAAATTACCTATCAAACTTTATTTTATTAATTATTTCAAAGATCAAATCAATTGGATTATGTTTAAGGATATTATGAATTTCCCAAGTTTCCTACCAAAAATATTTTATTGTTTGGCACTGACCAACTCTACCACTTCAATAAATGTACCACCTTAATGAGTTTTGGACAATGATTTACTTTTGAAAAAACAATAAAAGTTTGACAAGGGTATCAACCAATTTCAAGGTTGGAACTACCTTTATTAAAAATTGGTGATTGTTTTGGGAATGGACAACATCAATTTTTTGTTTAGTATTTAAATCTTAGATTCTTAAAGGATCATCTTCTCTTCATAAGCATTCCAAGAAAGACCACCTCTTAAGGAATTTAAAAAGGTTTGTATTCACTTATGTAATTTTTCTTTGCGATAAAATACATAAATAAACTCTATTGAATTTTTGTGTCAATATTTGTAATTGTGTTTTGATCTTCAATTTCCTTGCAAAACATTTGAAAATTCATTTAATTATTTTCCATAACAATTGGTACTTATGTAATAGAATTAGATCAATGTTTTTCAATTTGGTGACCATTTCATGAACATCAAACCAAAATTTTCAATTTGTAGATTGACATTTATAATTTTTTTGAATATTGCCTCATTATATTTGTAGAAAACAAAGTTCTTACAAAATCATGATCAATGTATATTTTTGTATTTTACCTTTAAAATATACTTATAAGAAATGTAAAGTTATGTTATATTGTAAAAATTAAACAATGTAAGACCAAAAAAATGTTTTTACTAAATTATAATATGTTTTTATATCAAGCCACCTAGAGGAGGACTACTAGTCAAGAGTTTGAAGAACCAAATTTGGATATACTACAAGAAATTCTGAAAAATCTAAAAAGTTATTGCATTTCATTTTTTCATAATATGTATTGGAAGAATTGATTAACCATACAATAGAGTTATGACTTAGTGAGTTGTGGTAAAAAATGATCATGTCAAGAGTAGGTTGAAATGATTACTGCTAATTTTGTGATGAAAAAGATCACCAAGTGCAAGAATGCCCTCGTTTTATTGCCATGTTGAAATTCAAATTGAATGTATTTGACACAATCAATCAACACTATGAACATGTTCAAACAATTTACAAAGATTCAATAGGCACAACACTCAACACCACTTGTAACATATTTATGAACATGTGATTAGTCTCCACCCATTTTGAATGAGAATGTTAAAGACACCATGAATGAAGAGCATTCTACACCTTTGGCTTGGGCAAAAGACACTATGAGTAAGAGTGTAAAAGATCTTAGACTCTTAAAACTAAGCCTATGGAACTACAAATGCCACTGAATGAACGAGATAATAGAATCATTAAAACCCCAAGTAGTTTTCAATTTGTCAATTTCATTAGAGAAGACAATGAAAGATAACATTTTTGAACCTTACGAGTAGCTTGGAGATATTGAGATCAAGGGATGATTACCTATCACTTCTAGCTATTTGGCAAAAATTGGTTCACTTACCACCAATAGAGGAAAAAAACCCATCACAACCATGAAGACCTCAAAAGGTTTTATCAAAGATGGAACCAACAACATGCGAATCATGGTAGAAATTGGATTATGCACTTGATGTTCACATCATTGTTTTTCATAAACAAAGTACTAAAATTCACTTGTTTCCATTTGTTGACTCAAATTTACAAGGACATAATTCCAAATAGAAAGGAGGATGATGTTAAAAGAACAAATTTGATTAGTGTTTTAGAGTAGCTACACAAATAGTTGCAAAAAATAATTATAGAATAATAAATACCTATCAAAAATAGTTTTAAATTCCCAAAAAATACATAATGAACTATTGAAACACCTATGGAATTATCAAAATTGCCTAATGAACTTTATTTTATCAATAATTTCAAACTTGCCAAATCAACTTTGATTGGGACTATAACATTGGAAGACTATTTCCAAGGGCTACAGATGGACATTTCAACGTTCAATTTAAACTCTACTAAAAAATTATGCATTTCCAAAGTTTCTTGAATATATAATATTGACATTAATCAATAAGGACAACTTATCACTTCAATATAGATATTGCCTTCGTGAATTTTGAGCAACAACCAACTTTTGAAAAACGTTAGAAATTCAATAAGGGTATCAATTTCAAGGTTGGAACTACTTCCACCAAAAAATTAGTGATTGTTTTAGAAATAGATAACAACAATTTCATATTTAAGTTTTAAATTATTAGAAAAGAATAATATTTTTTCCATTTTTTTGGCATTATTGGGAAAATCATTTTTTGATGTATTTAAGAAGATTAAATTCATTTATTGATTTTTTCTTCATGTTGGAACATACAAATAAACTCTATTGAATTTGCATGTCAATCTTTGTAATCTTGTTTTGATTTTTAATTTTGTTGCAAACTTTTAAAAGATCTACTTGAAACTACATAAAGAACTATGATAATGGGTCCTTTTCTTAAAATTAAAAAACCATTGGATTTGGGACAAATTATAATCCATAAGAGTGTAGAAATTTTTACATCAATTTATGGAGACTCTATTGTGTGACCCATGGATTTCATTTTACATGAATAAAAATAAAATCAATCACACGAGTTGATGAAACATATATGCCATTTGGAAATCAATATTTGGGAATACATATATATTTTTCACATGCATGCTCTAAAATTTTAATTCACACCCAACTTGCCGTAATGTAATCAAACTTTTTCTTTTCACATCCTCAATGGATTTTAACAACTAATAATTAAATAATTGATCTCAATATAGTTCTTATTATCTTGTGATTAGATAATTGACATATTGACAAAACCTTTCACATCTTCAAAATTTCTTCATTGCTATGAATTGCTTGGCTTTTAGACTTGCCCAACTACCCAATCATTTCTAGTTTCGTTTAATGCAACCTTCTTTTATATCCTTTTTGATTATCCACCTTAACTTTAAAACAAAATAATTGTTTTTCTTGAAAAACAAACAAGTTCTTGTGATCTCCTAACTACTACTTTTTATTGTAATCCTACTATTCAAACAAAACAAGATTGTTGTTGCCCTTCCAATTGCGAGCATTCACAATAATCCATGGAGCCCAAAACTTGGACAAAATAAGAAGGAAAAAACAATTAGATAGAATAAGAAGGAGAAAAAAAAAACCAATTATTTGCTGAGACATTTTGTTTCCTTCTATCAATAACACTATAAGTAAATTTGGATATGTTTGTACAACCTAATTTCATAATGGCCATTTCTTTTGAATAAAGATTCAACATGAAAATACAATAACAAAGGCATTGGGAAGAAAATGTAGCAACAATGACCCATTTTGCTAACACAACACAATGTGACAATTCTATTTAGTATTATTTTTGGCTTAAAAATTATGAACCTTGATCTTAGCCTTGATGAAGAGTTAGTGCAAATAACAGATGGCATGATAGTATCATAAGCAAGAACAAATGAAAAAAAACCAGACTCAAAACCTCCACATCATTACCCCTTAACCTTGCCTTTTATGACTAAAATCTTCATTTTAATTGCTAATGAAGAAATTTGTAGGCCCAAGAGAATGTTACAAAAATGACTCTAAACAATAACACAATGCGATGAAACAACTCAATTCAATCTTGTTATTAACTTAAAAGTGATGAACCTTGATCTTAGCCTTGACAAATAGCTATGACAAATAGCAATCCAAGAGCAAATTAGAAAACAAAAGAAGGGGAGAGACTTAGAGCCTCCACATTAACAATCCATGATTCCACCATCTACAAATGATTTTTGTTTCAATCAATGATCATTGAAACTCTTGATTTTCCAACTCTATCACCTACAACAACCATGCAAAATCAACATCAGTCGACAATAGGCAAAGCCAACACAATAACAACCCTCAAGAAAAATGAAATTGAAATTGAAGAATGTTGCATCCTTTCAAATTGCCTCTTTTAGAGCAATCCATTAGAGCAATCCATTGCATTGCACCTTGTTGGTTGTGGACCTCATAGACAAATTTACTTAGAGTACTAGCACTCCAAGTTGTGGAGTTCCTCTTCAATCACTTCCTCACACCATTTTTGATACCACATCAACAAAAATGTGCTTGCATTGTTTTATTCCACCACAAACTATTGTTGTTCCAATTGATTCCACTTGCCCAAACAAGCCTTACACATGTACACCAACCAAAATCTCCTATTTCTATCAATGTGTTTCCTACATAAATCTCCTATTTCTATCCCACACAACTCTTCTATCTAAAGGGCTCTACTTAGAAAGATCTTAGTCTTCACCAATTCATCGTTCAAGTCAGGCAATATGATAAACACTTTGGCTACTTTCACATTTTGCCTACTTTCAATTACAACAAACTACACCAAATGATTAAAACCTCATTTCAAACTCACTTCAAATACATGTCACTCCAACATGCCTCCTATCATATTCCCCTAGGCAATGGACCGACCTACTCAAATCTTGTTATGTTGTCTTGAACCTTGCCCCTTGCTTTAGTCTACATGGGATGTTAAATTGGTTTGTCATGTTAATAGATACCTCCTCTCCTTGGGGCTAGCCGCCACTACATGCTAACCACATTTATTAGAGTTCTAGAATCTCACTAGTTTAGCTACTATTTAGTTTTAGTTGTATATTTATTTATGTGTTTCACCCCTTGTTTTCGTCTCTTGTAAAGGATCACTCATGCGTTACTTGAGTGACTCAAGTTCTACAATATATCTTAATGATAGTCAATAGAAACATAGAGGGAGGCATGCTTGCCAAACGTCTCCATGTATCAAGCTCAAGAACATAGTCCTTTGCATGATCAATAGCATCACAAGCTGGGTCACTATTGTTGGCACCACCATCAAACCCAATCTGATCTGAAATCACACGAGAAGCTTTTTTTCGAGGTCAAGGTATGGGAGCACCTCACACAAGCTATTTTGTCCACAAACCATATATGAAATTTGCATTCGAGCTTTTGAGGTCACCTCAGCATCGAGGATCAAGATTCTGGGCATGCTCATTGTTGTGATATTCAAGCAGCCACTCATTATGAACTAGGAGTGTAGGGAGCAAGCAATCCAGCTCTCCAGCTAAAGAGAGATCGGTTCCAGAACCTCCAAACAGGAACACATGCTCTCCACTTTGCAAATGATCATTGAATTGCAGATTGAATCTTGAGCATGTGCAGCAGATACTCCAATGACATGCCATCAGAAAGGCAAGAGATGGATAGAGATGGGTAAGAAATTCTGAAAAAGGGCATGGGGTTTCATCACTATCCACCCTCAAACAACTCCAACACACAAGTTTCAGATCAAACATGTATGCGAAGTAATCTGTTTGCAAAACATGAAGATTGTTCACAAGCCTTAAATCCTTTGAGTTTTGTCAGTGAATTGGATTTGCATCTCTCAAATCAAATAGAGGGGATTTCTTGTAAACTGTCAGTATTGTCTCCATACAAAATACGAGACAAAATGTAAGGACAGAAGCAACTTGGAAACAGAGTTATCAAGCTCTGCACTGCTTATGTGCTATTGACCTTAGACACTGCCATTCCTTTGTCTATGGGCTATTTGATCTGAGACAAAAAAAATTTGTGAATCTCAATACATATTTCCACACTCCTCCTACATTAGACACCACCTTTACATGAACCTTCATTTGCTACATGTCCAATCTACTTCTTTTGAGTTCTTGACATCACTCCTGAGGATTAAATAATTCTGAATATTTGTATGGATATTCCCTGGAAATTCGTTTATTTGAATTAATTCTCCAGAAGCTTGCTGCATTTAGATATTCACTCCTTATGCAAACAGATTCCAGGAGGTTATCCAAGGATTCTTGTCATACTCATGAATTACAATTCTGTATTGAGAATTTTTTTCCTGCTTTATCTGTTTAAGTCAAGTTCCTGCAGGGAAATTTCTTCAGCAAGTAGTATTGATGTGATGAAAACATTTGTGCATATGTTGGTTGTAAGCTTGACATCTTGGCCATTGTTCGGCAGTTATTCTTGTGATCCAAACACTTCCAGTGATCTCTGATAAGTATGAGGATGTGATTGATCATTGCCTGAAAATAGCTGCTGATGAGATCCATAACCATTACAATACAATTGATGCCACATTCTTGAGCAAGCCTCCCAAGGCTCCAGTTTCAAACAAGAAGAAGATGATGCAATCAGGTGGAATCCTGTACAGAGATTTAGGGATCTTTTGAGGGCTGATGATATGACACAGCTTTATGCATAGAGACCCAAAACCTGTTCTGCAAGCTTTTCTGGAGGTAGTCTTATTCATTTTTTCAGGGCCTTCTCTTTCCATTTTCAACTTGGTGATGTTATAACATGCAAACCCCACCTTGGAAGTAAAAGCAATATTGCATCATGACCTGCTTGGAGCAGATCTCAAGCACCCACTTGAAAATGCAGTGCAGGTGAGCATTCATGAACTCAAACCTTTTCTGTGTACAAAGTATTCTGGTTGCAGCAATAAAACTGCAATTCACAGACTACTCAACAACAATGAAGTTCCAACAATGGCGACAGTTTGATTCTCCTTTTCATCTCCATCAAGACAAAACACATCACCTAATCCTCTTCAACATTAGAAACATAATTTAGAGATTGTTCAAGATTAGCAATTGCTTCACACTCTTTGTGCCTGTGGCAGCCCCCTATGAACTCTTCTCAGGCTCTAATAATAGATGCTTCTTCCAGTACTACAATTCTGATACACTACACATTCGAACCAAAACAATGGAAATTGCATAGCAGTGGAGAAGCTCCAGTTCTACAGCAGTTTGAATTGTTCAAGGTTACCAGTCCAATACAAGAATAGCTCATCACTCTACCGAAAAGGATGTTTTGCTAAGGCAGTCTAATTTATTTACAGAAATGTCATTTGTCATTTAAGTGAATGCTACAATCAAGACCCCAACTCATTGAAAGGATAGATTGAAAACTTTCACCGGAAATAGATGGAGACCAGTGGGACATCAAGATCATTTCCATCCTCATCCTCACATGCAACCACAATGTCAAAGTGGTGGCGGTTTGGTGGAATGTTCAACTTTGCAATATCTCTAGCTAAGTCAGAAATTTTTCTGTCAATTCGCTCCTGATGTTTTGCAAAGATGTTGTTATATAAGAGGGACTGACCGCATGAGACACTGTAGGCAGTCAGACCCCTCTCGTCAAACCATGCAATCAGTTCCCTTAGAGTCAAATCCCCAGGTATCACCCAGCGGTCCCAAATTGACCACTTGAGGTTTAGGTGTTGCAACAACTTTGGGGGCACAGGCTCTGCCATGGAGAACAGAGGGAGTGCAAGATTCACAAAAGTGTTGCGGTATTGCTCCACAGAATGTCCTAGCAGGACCTTGTAAAGCTCAAGGCAGATTAGACCTGTGGTCATAGCTGTGGTTGTAGCTATGGCAGGAATGATACGGCCTGCAATAAACTTGGCCTTCAGCTTATCGACTTCAGGAATGCTGTAAGTTCGTGCTCGCATATTGGCAAGGCCTGCAATAAAATCCATGTGGTAGTTTGTGTCATCATCTTTCTCAAACTGGATTGGGTTCATATGAAAAGCTGTTGGCAGATCTTTCACCCCTTCCTCCAGAGTCCCAATCAACTGCTCTATCTGTGACTCATCATCTATGCTAATGGAATTCATATTTGTGGCTTTCTCATCTGTCTCAATCCTCACACCTTCCTTTGGCACAAACTTGGCCAGCTTGATACTATCAACAGCTTCACTTAACTTCTTTGCATCCCAAGCCCAATCAGGGATCGGGATTCCATAAGTTTCAGCACAGAGGATTGCACCAGCAGCAACAAAAGAAAGTTGACCTGGGTCAGTGGATGTAAACTCCAAAGGCTTTGGAAAACGTTTTGGTGCTGACCAGAAAGGAGAACCTGTGTTGGTGATTGCATTTTCTGGGAAAGTGAAAGTGAGCTGCTTCACACGGTTTGAAAAATAGTCTTCAAATCTGGTTCTAGCCCATTTGATGCAATCCTCAAATGACACACATCGGTCTGTCACCAAGCACTCAACTACATGCTCCAAGAGTTCCAGTGCTTGAGAATCACCAGCAGTTCTCACAGCTGTCTTGTATTCCTCAGGTTTCAACAAAAAGGCATTTGCCTCTGCTGGAGTCTTCTCCAGCAATCCTTCAAACTCTGAACGTGCCCATGTCAAACAGTGGTCAATGTTGTGAGGGAATGAATGGAGAGTACACATTGGTGCTTGCTTCTCAGGTGGGTCTCGGGATGCCCCATAATTCTCTGTCATATTTGGGATCACCATCTGTGTGTTGCATTTTGTTCCCAAGGTACCTGATTCCAACAGAGGCTTCTGAAAATATACACAGCGTGAATCGACGTAGAGACGGGCATTCACATTATCAAGAGCATTGATGACCACATCCAGGTTTTCCCAGAAAGCATCATCAAACACATCTTCTGTGTCTGGACTCACCCTGTTCTGTAGAGCCTCTACCTTCACAGCAGGATTGATGGCTCTGGCAGCTGCTGAAGCCACAGTTGACTTCGCTTCACGAATGTTCCAGTCCCTAAACAAAAACTGCCTGCTAAGATTGCTCTTCTCAATCACATCATCATCAGTAATGAAAAGCTTTCCCTTCTGCCCACTTGAAACACCCATAAGTGCAAGATTCTTCAAAATCTCACAACCAATCGCACCTGCTCCCACCAAGAATACTTTGGAGTCTTCCAGCTTTTGTTGCAGCTTGTGCCCAAACACTGCTATCTGTGCATCGTAACTGGAATTCCTAGGCTTCAAATCATCAGCCAGCAATGGTTCTACTGGGAGTGACTCCACTGAATCAAAATAGAAAAACTGGAAAAGGGGATGGAATTTCCCTGAGCACGCCTTGAGAACCTCCTGGCCAACAATCCCACCAAACATGGCTGCCATAGGGTTTAACACAGCCCTTGATCCGCTTGCAAGAAGCTTCAGAACATTTTCGTCAATTGTCTCAAGCCTCTGGTCTGGAGGTAGATTCTTATTGAGTCGGTGCACAAGACCAACTATTTTACTTGCATCGGCTTTGGACCCTGGTGCTGGGAATTGGCCCCACTCAGCTCGGAATGTGTCCAAGGCCTGGAATGCTAAATGCAGCAGTTGGGGTCGATCGAACTTAGCAAAATCACTCAGCAAGAACTCACCAGGGTTGTTGTTGCTCAGAGCTTCTTTCAAGGAGCGGAAGTGCAGCAGCTTGGGTGGCTTGACCTGAGTGATGATGCCTCCCTTCTCATAAGCACCAAACCCTGAAGTATCTTCCTCCAGGAAAAAGGAAAAAGGTCGTGGATCTCTCACCCGCCGTGGTTTACCATCGTTCAGCTGGACCATGCCACGAACTTCAGAGAATATGACAAGGTCGCCATCTTGGAACTCAAGACGATCATCGTCGACAGTTGCAACAAGGGAAGGATTGTCATTACTGATGGAAGCAACGATAGCCGTGTGAGGCTCCTCTCCATCGACATCGAAGACTGTAAACGACGGTCCAAAGTCACAGAACACAGAGCCAAAAACCCCACAAATCTCTGCCTTGATGAAAGCAATCACTGGCTCATGTCGACGACAAAACTCATCGATTTCGATTGCCTTTTCCAACAAGACATCGGTGAGGACTACCACTTGATGGCTTGCAAGCAGATCCTCGCTGATGATCTCGTCTGTATTGGTCACAACAGTGACTGCCTTGTTCAGCTCCTTGAGCTTCTCCACACATGCCAAAGCCCGATTCTTTCCTATATCCTCTTCCGTGAAGTAAAACTGAGCTGACAGATCCCACATCTCGACTTGCCCGGCATCGTGCAGTGTCACGGATTTCACACCTGCCAGAATCACGTTCTTCGCAATTTCAGCGCCAAGACCCCGGAGACCGGAGATAAGAACATGAGCACCGAACACACGACGCATAGTCTCCCTCCCATAAACAGCGAGCTGTCGGCTATGTAGATCCTCGTCAATCTCAACATCAAAGGAGTTGTTGTTGTTGGGAGCCATGACGAACTCTCTGTCTTTCTCCACCACCACCACCACGACGCTCCCTATCCCCACCTCCAACCTGTTCCTCCTCTTCTTCGCCGAATTGCTCCCTAATTCAGCCTCCCCAGTACCTCTCTTCTTAGGCAGCATATAGCGAAAGCAGGATCTTCCTTTCTCCACCTATCTCTCTTCCTTCTTCCCCCAAAAATCCCATTTCTTCCTCACCTCCTCTTTCTCTCCCCTAAATCACTAACAATCCCTCTCCTCCTCCTCCTCCTCCTCCTCTTCCTTCGTTTCCTCGTCTGTCTCTTCCTTTTAACCCATCATCATCACTACAGTGATCTCGCTCAGACAACAAGGCAGACCTAATTTTGAAGACAGATTGAGACGCTTTGGGTCACATGGGTGATTTCCAGCGATTTTGGTGCGAATTAATTTTGGTGCTTGATCCCCGGAACTCTTTGGTTGCTGTTGTTGTTGTTTTGTTAAGTAGGAGAGAATCAATCCCTCCCTTTTCACGGCCAATTCCACAGGAATTTAATGACTTTAAACAAAACAAAACACACGCACGCACGCATACACATACACCCAAAAAGAAGAAGGCAAAGAAATAATAATATTTCACAATCAACAGACACGCGCACACGCGATGATACAAATACAATATTGTTTTCAACAAGTATTGATTCACATATTATGTAAGCAGCAAAATTCAGGGGCTTCTCGATCGATTACAATATTTTTGATTGGGATCAACGCTTAGGGGAAAAAAGAAAGAACAATTTCGGCCTTTCGCCGTTTCAAGACAAGAAAAAAGCTTGAATGCATCACCAAGGCCGCCAACGATATCCTTCATCGCTCAACTTCTTTGCCGACGACGACGACGACGACTACCACCACCACTACCGTAATAACACCCCGGCACAAGTTCTCAACTGAAAACAACAATGATGATGAGGAGTTTTTTGAATTTTATGCAAATCCAACATCTTACAAACAATTAGACTGACTGCGAGCGAAAGTTTCTAACAATTGGGGGGATCCATTTGCGAAGATTTCTGAATTTCGAGAGAATTTGGCGTAATGAACAAGAAACACAATATCACATTCTGATCCCACGTATTCTTCCCAACCCCATTTGTAAATTATGAACAAAATAGGTAGCACTCCAGAAATTTCGTATTCTATTTGAAGCAGGTTTTTTTTTAAAAATTAAATTATATATTATTTATTTATTTATTTATTTATTGTGTGTGTGTGGTGATATCGAAAATTTGGAGATTTTTTTTCCCAAAAAATTTTAACTAGAAAAACGAAAATTTCCACAAATTTCCCAATCTTTTGTTGAGAAAGTCACAAAATCTGTTGAAAAACAAATAATGAAATTTTGTAACCCACCTTAAACATATTATTGATGCCTTTGTACAAAACAGGAGGCGCATTAGGCCAATGTTAAAAAATCAGATTTGCAAGCGTTTTTGTGGAATCTCAATAAGGGGTAATCCAGTATCCACGACACATTATGGTCTGGGGTGGCAGATTATCTCATTTTCTTGACCACATTATGTGATATAATCTTCCTATGATTATCATTGATCATACACTGGTAACGGTGATCAAAATGCACCTGTTCAACATGAAATTATAAAAAAAAATTCTTCAATCTGCCATCCCAGACCTCAATGTCAGGAAATGGCCTCACCCTTGCCCATGATGTTGAGTGCATAGCCATCATTATTTATTTATTTATTTATTTATTTGCTGTTGTTTGCTACTTTTAATTATAATTGGTGAACACATTGAGGGCTCAACTGATGTTTCCTTCCAAACTCAATTTTTGCAAATTGTTCAAATTTTCAGCAACAAAAGGTACCAAAAATCAATATCTTCCATACCTTAGCTTTGAAATAAACTTTATTAAATCTGAGTCACTGAGGGCTTTCCAACAACACCAAGAACACTCACAAATTCCAATAAAGTTTTCATTTTTTATTTTATTTAGTTTTCATTGAAAAAATGGTTCAATAATCAATAGCTTCCACATTGTAGCTCCAAACAGTCTCAAACCAAATTGATGCACCCCTCTACTCATTGAGAGCTTTCCAAAGATACCAAGGGCACACAGCATCAAGTGCCGTGGCTTGGGAGATCTCAGTGTGACAAAACAAAACAAACTACCTTGCTTCATAGATAGCCTAGATGTTGTTTTGTTGGAGAAATTTGCTATTGTAGCTCCAAACAGTCTCAAACCAAATTGATGCACCCCTCTACTCATTGAGAGCTTTCCAAAGATACCAAGGGCACACAGCATCAAGTGCCATGGCTTGGGAGATCTCAGTGTGACAAAACAAAACAAACTACCTTGCATAGATAGCCTAGTTGTTGTTTTGTTGGAGAAATTTGCTTGCTGTGGTCGGAATTTGTTTCGGTAACAATATTAATCATGGTCACAATTTCCTTAAACATCTGATCCATATCAAATCATTATCTGTTAATTTTTTTGGTTTTGAATGCTGATTTTCTTTTGAACCGATTTAGACACGTTACACAGATACCTGATATCTGTTGCAGTGACGATTGTGTCACTAAGGTGGTGCCACGCTTGGAGGAGGTAACACTTTTTGCCATTTTTTTTCTAATGTCTAGAAAGGTGGCACTTACCACCCTAACGTTAGCTACCACTAGCTTTTTATCTGCCTCCTAACTTTTTGTCTATTGCTTGTCTATACATACACCTTTAGAGCAAGGGTTAACTTAGTTTTTTCAAGGTTCTTCAAACTAGTGGCCACACATCATGTGATGATGCTACCAAGCTTTCTGGTTTTTTTTTTTTTTTTTTTT
>Ga0116227_10001337_pt1 | contig 54569 bp, 34 predicted proteins | sample S1TSphgellanicum_FD_89693 | JGI IMG/M metagenome (GOLD analysis project Ga0116227, IMG submission 89693) | Host-associated microbial communities from peat moss isolated from Minnesota, USA - S1T2_Fb - Sphagnum magellanicum MG | ecosystem: Host-associated > Plants > Peat moss > Unclassified... | reverse complement strand
TGCACACATAAATCTAAAGTCCAATCTTGTATGGAGGAAAAAAATTTGCATAACATTTTTTTCATCAACATGCTAATGAACTAAAAAATCTCATAAATGGTATTTTGGTCAATCATCACCAAGTTTATACTTATTTTCAAAACCAAAAAAATAATGACCGAACTATATCTCCATATTCCAAATTGGCAAAAGTTGTTCAACAAATTCATCATGAAACCAAATAGTATAAAGCTTATTTCCTAAATATGATTAAATCCATGTTTGCAAGAACACAATTATATTAAACCTTGAAAGAGACATGATTTGAATAATTTGCTAAATTATATGGAGAAAAGATCTTTCTTTTTTTGAATTGCTAAAGTTGCCTCCATTTAGTTGCCCATGAAAACACGGTACATATATACAATGTTGACCCTAGGAGTGATGGCTCATTGGTGTAGCATTTTAGGACATCAAAATAGGTTATGAGTTCAAACCTAATGGAATGTAGGTGAAATCCTTGTTAGCATTTTGCTAATGAGCTTGACTTGGGGGTGCCAATGGCTTGTCAAGTTGGGTTTGTTATTATGTTTCCCAAAAAAAAAAACGAAATCAATTGATAATTGAACAACAACTATCAACTTTTGAGTACTTGCCTTTTTTTCACCTATATGCACATTGGATGATTGGACATGTACAAGTTTCATGTGCGTGGTCACAAGTTGTCACAAAATTGTCATCATGCACATGCTTGTACCTTTTGGAATCTTATGTAATAGTTTAAAGTAGGTTCCAAAAGATATCAAGCATGGAAGACATTTGCACAACATGCAAGAGCCACATTGTACATGATTCCATATAACACATTTCACTCATATAACACGTAGATAAAAGATAGCCATTTGAATCCTCACAAAAGAATCTCATATTAATGGAAGACATAATTTGCGCAACTTGCAAGTCACATTGTACATGGATTCCATATAACACTTTGGTACTTTAATTTTTAGTCATATATCAATAGATAAGATATAACCATTTGAGTCCTTACAAAATAATCTCATCTTGACCCCAATGGTCATGATGGTTTATTGGGTGTGCCAATTAGGGACGTTGAGACTTCAAAAAAAGTTATGGTTTCAAACCTAGTGGTGCACAGGTGAAACTTTTGCTAGCCCTTTGCCAATGAGTAGGTCATGGGTTCAAACTCATTAAAGTGTAAAGAAACTCTTGCAAGTCCTTTGTCAATGAGCTTGACTTGAAGGTGCCAACAACATCTTGTTAGGTGTTGTGTTTCACAAAGAAAAATAATCTCACCTTTGTGTGTGTGTGTGTACGAGAACAACTTTTTGGTATTTACTTTCAAGTTTGAAAATGGCATTGTTTTTTTGTTTTATGGAATGCCAATTTTTAAAATATTGTCACTTTTTCCAACCATGTGGAAATTGGACATATAACTGAAAATTTTGACCATGATTTATCTTTTTCTAAACTACACTTAGAAATTTTGTGCCTACATAAGGGGTTTAGCTACCTTGGTTAGCTAGGGACCTACCTAGGCTATATACATAGTGTACCTACCCACCTCCTTAGTGTACCTACCTAGCTACTAGTATACCTAGGCTACTTACCTATGTTACCCAATGTAGTGCACATACCCACCTACTTAAAGTACCTCCCTACCTATTTACCTACCTACGTTGCCTACTCACCTACATCCCACTTACATGTGTTACCAAGGTCTATGAACCTACTTAACCCACCAACCCACCTACCTGGTGTACCTACCTACCTACCTACTTAAACTAGTTATCTAGCCACTTGCCTACTTTACTTAAATGCCGCTTAAACTACCTACTTACTTTGAATACCTACCTAGGTTTCACACAATGTGGGAGACATCGATCAAGAACAAAATTAGTTTGACTTGGAGTTTATGAAGTTTTTCAAGTTTCGTCCTTTATCTCTTTGTAGTTCAAAAGTGAGAATCCCAATTTTGGGTCTCGTCATCAATTGTGGCCTAACTTGTTGTGTAGGTTTCAATTAATTAGAACCACTTTACAAATATAAATATGTAAAGATTAACAATTGGTTTCACACCACTAACAAAGTCCATGCCCAAATTTGGTACTATTTGCATGTAAACCTAAATTCATTTAAACATGTTTAATGTTCTTTTTTTTTAAATGGTAGATATTGACATGGTGCACATAAATCACTTACTCTCTTGGTTGAGTAAATAATTGGTGTTAAAATTAAAGTTAGCTTGATAAGTTTTTTTTTGTCATTCATCACAAATGCTATTAAACTTGAAAGTTTATTAAGGCAAGAATCCACAAGCAAAAGAAAAGCAAAAAACAAGAGTCAAAAGTCAATGCATAAAAAAAACTTATGATATGTTATGAAGCATAAACTAGATTGAAAGAAAGATCCAATGGTTGAATTTTCACGTGCATTAAATAATAAATTTCAATTTCTTCATACACTTGTGCCATCAAATCCATCTAATTTCATCAATGAATCTAAAGCACATCCAATGATAAAAATGGATGCATAGTCCTCTCCATTCTCATTTGTTCAAGCCTCAAGGCATAATTATTTAAAAATAAATTGTAACTTTTATTACAAATGGGTTGGTTACAATAATTTGGAGATGTATTGGAAGCCTAATCAAGCTTCAATAAAATTTGATTTGGAATGCATATGTTAATTATGGCAAACAAGTACAACTTCATTGTAATTTTCATGTTATATGTTTTGAATTAGGTAGGGCTTTTGATTAATGGCTTAACTTTTGCATAAGGGTAAACTATTTAAATTTTAAAAAAAGATTGGACATCAAACAAATTTTTTTTTTTTGGTGAAGGCAAAGGTAAATGCTTAATTAATTAATTTTTAATGAGAAGAATTTAAATATCATGAGCTATATGGTACAAGTTTTTCCAAAATGGTTTCACTTGTGTGTTCAAAAAAAGGAGAAAGAAAATCACGTGATATGCACACATGAAACTAATTTTGCAATGTTTAAATTCATCTCCTACATATGAAATGACAACTTATTAAATTTAAACTACTTAAACAAAGAACCACAATAACTTGATATAATAGAAGTCGAATACATTGAAAATTTGACCAAGATATGACATATTTTCCAAATAGGGGCTAGAAAGGTGTAAACAAGGTTAAATCAAGCTTCAAGAATCCCCACATCAATTGATTGGTTATTTGGGGTGTGTACATTTGGGGTGTAGGGGTGAGGGTGCAAGGTGCAAGGGCATGGGTGTTGAATAGGGGTGTAAAGTTTACTCTACACCCCAAAAATTTCCCAATTTATCTTGATGTGGTCCCACATTTATGACGCATATGTCGACATGGTGATTACATGGTATCTATGTGGCATTTACGTGCTGCCTATGTAGCATTTATGTGATCCCTATATGGCACTTATATGTGGAGCCTATGTGACATTTTTTGTGCCACTGGGGAACACATGTTTGCACATGGGAGCCCATGTCCTAATTTTTCACCAACCCACATGAAAACTTTTCATATTAGAAAACATGTTCCAATAAAGTTGGGAATTTAGTTCCAATAGTCCCAAATGGCACCAATGTGCATTCAAGAATGGGTGGGGAACACACTTTCCCATGTTTGGCCACATGTCATTTCATGCCAATGCGCATTCCCACTATGTGTTTGGGAAGCCATCACGTCCCCACATGAGGACAATAGTCTTTACATGGGAAAGGTAGCTTGGTGGAATCATCAATTATATCACACAATTCCCTCGCAATCCCCTAAAAGAAAATGTGTGAAGTGGTAGGAGGAGTTCATCTCAACTTATATGTTCAAGTCAAATAAGTTAAATGTGTAGTATCTTGGATATAATGCCTTGAAAATCAAACTAAAGGTAATTTGCCCAATTGATGGCATCCAAGGACTGGCCTAAAGTGTGCTTCATGATTGTAGTTTGTTTAGGAGATATTTTAGCCATATTGGAAATGATTGAAGCCCATTTTGCAAGGAATTAAAAGGGCACCTTGGTGGAATGGTTGAATGTGTCACACAATTCCTTGCAAGGAGATGTGTGCATTTTAATGATGTCTTAATGAATGATTAACTTGAGCCTTTAACTATTTAATATATTGGAATTCTTGCCTTGAAAATCAATTTGAAGGTTATTTGCTTGGCTGGAGGCATCCAAGGATTGGCCAAAAATTGACATGGACCTTGTATTCTTTTCAAGATAAAATTCAATCCTCAACAATGGAGATGATTGAGATCATTTATGAGGATGCGGGTTTAGAGTGTTGTGGAATGGTCAAGTCTTGCACACATGTATTTCCTTCCATTTGAGTGTATGGGCAAGCTGTAATATTCAAATGTGTCACAACAACACATCTTAAGTTTTACAACTAGTTGACAAAGCAACTAGTCTTTTTTTCAATTACAATTGTAACTATATAATCATGTTAATGATTGCCTAGTTGCAAAGAACATTGTGGTGCCACTTGGCGTTATGGTTTTGCAACTATAATTGATATCATGACTTAATAGTTTTTGCATAAATATCAAAATTGCAAAAATGTTTTTTAATTGTCCAAAATTAGGTAATAACAAAATTCTATTGATTCTTGCAACTATTGGGGAATAACAACTTATGATCTAGTGATGTTGATATGGCATGCCATGTGGTAACAAGGTTGGCTAATAGTTGCAACACCTCATGACTTATGACACTAACTTCAATGGATTTTCCTTTATTAATCAATCATGTGATTAATGACAATTTACAATATCTTTTTTTTGAGATACATATTATGTGGAAAAAGTTCATAAGGTGTGCTCATTAGATTTATATGCCAATTAATTTTTATAGGTTTTGTTATTGCCCCAAGCTAATGGATGCCAATGTGTGAATTTAAAATTTCAACAACACATTATGGGTTTTAAACTGGTCAAAGAAACAACTACTGTTCTTTTTAATTACAATTGTAACTACTTCATCACAAAAATCACTATGTTGCAAAGGTTGTTGAGATGTCATGTGATGTCATGGTTTTGTGATTATAATTAGTTAATTGCAATAACCATCTACCTTTGTGATTAATAATGACTCAATTTCCCATGATGATGACATGGCATGCTATACACCAACAAGATGATGTGGTCCTATTTGTCAACATTATGATTCATGTTATTGATTTGATTAATTAATTTCATTTATTAGCTAGTTGAAAATATTGTTGTCCTTTGCAATTAATAATGACTTGGTTTTCCATGTGGTGATGACATGGATACCATTTGGCAACAAGGTGTCACAAATGTTCATGGCAATCCATGATTTTTTGTGACACCATAAGTTTTTGTGTCTTGAATTTATGACACCAATATTTGTCATCATAGCATGCCATAATTTTTTGTGTGCCATGAAGTTTTTGAAGTCATGAATTCACATGCATGTGTATGTGTATTAAACAATCTATTGTTAGCTTGTAATTATACTACAATATTAATAATCGTTTTGAAAAAGGTGACACATAACTCCTTGATTTTTTAACTATTCAAAACACTAACTTAGGTTAACATATCTATTAAGTTAACCTATGTATGTAAGCTACTTAGTAAAAACCTATTTCGTTATATAAGTTATTTTGTAAGTTACTTAACTAAACATGAGAAATTTATTACATCTAGTATGTTTAAATATACCTGGAATAGGTTACCCTACTAATAGATTAACCTAGGTAGCCTCATTACAAAATATTTTATCAAGTTTATAACCACTTCAAGTTTATGCAACTAGATGTGACTATGATGCAATTAGATGCAACTATAATGTGACTAGATGCGACTAAATGTGACATAATTATCTTAGGTTTTTTTCAAACTTAAGAATGCTTAGGTTAACCTAGGCTAAATTAGTAAGTAGTATAGGTTGACAAACTAGTTCATTTAAAGTCAACCTAAGGAGGTCTAGGCTAGGTTGGTAGGTAGTAGGAAGGTTGACTTAAATCAACTTAGTCCATGGCCAAGGTTAATTCAAAGCTAAGATTTTTAAGCTTTATAACTTTGTGCTAAATATAATTAACATAAAAAATGCGGTATTAGTGCAATGGATGAAAACTTGAACCCCAAAGTGAAGGTGAGGGTTTGAACTCCTCATTCTTGCAAATTATGATACCTAGGCCCCTTGGCTTAGGTTAGGTAGCCTAGTCTAGGCTTCTTGGGTTAGGAGTTTGATGTTTGTTTTTAATCTAGCCCACCTAGCCTAGGTTAGGTTGTCTAGGTTGCTTAACATAAATAGTTAGCTCAGTTAAGTTAAGCTAGGTTGATTTTTGGTTAGGCAAACTAAGTAGGTTGCTTAACCTAGCTAGGTTTAAATAGGTTGACTTTTGGTTATGTGTATTGATTCATAATGTGTTTATAGATTTTTGACACATGTCATCCATCCATCAAGGCATATTTTGTAACACTTAGTTATATAAAATGACTAAGTTGAGATGACATGCACTTTACATGTCATACTAAGATTAATGACGACATGGAATTTCATTATTAAAAAAAATTAAAAAATCTTAATCACTAAAATAATTGGGCTTTACAACTAAACATCCCTTATGACCAAACGGGTGAAATGACATGACTTTAGCAACTCATTAGTCATTAGTTGCATATATCCTTGTTAAGGGGGTAAACTAAGTATGTGATTTGGGATGAACAAGGTAATTAGGATAGGGACTATTCAAGGGACTTTGTTAGTTTGAATTTTGAATTATTATTGTTTTGGATCATAATGATCTTGAGATGTTTCAAAAGGGGGAAAGTTCTAGAAAATAAGGAGGAGGAGAAGAAGATGAAACAATAAATTTTTTTAGAAAAAAGTAGGAGGAATTGGAAGTATTTGTAGTAAAAAACCACAGACTTTGTTTTGATATAACACAAATTTTAAGTGTTGTTTTGGGATTTGTTTTCAACAAAACATGGGAATACATTGTGATTTGATTCATGTTTTCAGTAATATAGAGAAGCACAAACTTCTATAGTGAATTCTATGTTCATCTTTTATGTGAATTTTTTGTAGTGTTAGACTATGATGAAATGAATTGTAATTTTGTTTCTAGAGTTTTTTACAAGGTATTTTAAAATGTAGATTCATGTTATATACAATAACCATGAATTTGATGTTGGAATGAATTGTAATGTTAAATTTGTTGAGACTTAAGATAAAAATAGTGAACATGGGCATGTGAAATGCAAATATGTTATAACAATAATGTGAAATATTATGTAGGAATTTAAATTTCATTTTTACCATTTGGCAACCATCTATTGGGGAATTTTTTTTGGTTCTTTCTTTCAATAATGGGAAGGTTTTCTACAAATTTTATTGTATATTATAGATGAAAGTGTTTAGATGAGTGGTGTTGTTTTTTTAAATCAGAATTTTAAAGGGTATGTTAGAAAGTATCAGAGGTCTACATAGTTGACACTGTAAGGATTATACAATGATCTACAGACTCTAAAGATGAAGAATTGTGAAACAAGATGAATCAGATGGTGACCTAGAGTTTATAACGACAATTGGACTTGGAGGCAAATTGGCAAGTTATTGAAAAATAGACAAAAAATAATTTTGAAAACGGAGATGAATATGTAAGGCTTATAGGAACCCCATTTCAAAAATATGATGTTAGACATATGAGTTTTGAAAATAGAGGAAAGACTTGTGGGGCACATGTCATTTTTACCACAAAAAGTGGTACGACAAGACGTATGGACTAGGGGTTTTCAGATAATGCATAATTCCAAATGACAATATCCATAGAGATATATGTAGTCAACTATTCATTTGAATGAGCAAATGCAGTATACTTCTGAACCACAATCTGTGGTTCAGAGTCGTAAGAATCAAGACAGAGTAAGGACTTCTATAGTGCCTGATCATCCATAGGAAATTTCAAGTTTAAAGTTGGTGACTAATTGAAGGAGGGATGTTATAAGAGGTATGCAACCCAAGTTTGTGTATCAGTCTACATTTCCAGATTACTCTGAACTAGTGGAACACTGGTAGGTGGATGAAAACATCAATGTTAATGTGTTTGAGGAGATTAAGGGAAAATTACCCAAGGTCATTTGAATATGTAAAGGCATAGGTGAATGCATTGGATGAAGTATCGTAGTCATACTTTTATCAAGGGAATCAAGAGTTGGATCAAACAAGGCACACAACCAAAACAATGGATCATGAATCTCTAGATTTGGAAATGATTAGGTTATTTTCAAGGGTCTATTCATTTTGTGAGGAAGAAGGACATGTAATCATGGATTGTCCTTTTGTGCCTTTTCACATTAGAGCATGTATTGTTAGGCATCTAGAGTTATAAAATGTGGTAGGAACACTAATAGATCAACCACAAGAACAAGAATCAAGAATTCCTATAGTCCAGGACAAATTTAAAAACATGGAGTTGGGAAGCCAATTGGGACCACAAAGTTGATAAATTCGTTAATCTATTCACACCAATAGTAGAGAACTAGAGGGGTATTCACATTCACATGCTGCACCATAGAGGATACCAATAGGTAACCACAGACTGGAACAATGTGGATTTCGAATCAACACAACTTCAACAATAATGTTAGAAGTGGTAGTTGTTGAAACCTAGAGACAAAATGTTGGAATAAAAGTTATTCAATCACTTAATGCGTGTATAACAACCACAAGAGTGGAAAGGGTGGTTGCACCCAACATAGATGTGTTAGAAGGGGAATACTGATTGGGTTTGTAGCAAAATTGGGTAACTGATCAAATGGAGTTTTAACAAGAAAGAATCTAAATTGAAGTACCAACAACAACTATTAGAGTTGTTGGCATACCTCAAATGGTGTTTACTAATCCAATAACAGCTACTCATGTGAACATGACTATAGATTGACCATTGATGAGCTCAATGACTGTTGGAGGGTGTAAATGTGTAAATGTCGTGCATTTAAAAGAAGATACTAAGAACCAATTGCTCTAATTGCACCAATTTTTGATCACAGAAATGGCCATTATGTTAGGCCAAAAGGGTAACTTTTAAGTATCTTAATTTCAAGATCCATATGTTCATGTCAGAATGTTCAATTCTATAGTAAAAGCAAATGCAAAAAACTTTTTAAAAGTATGTCATCAATGCGTTTAACTATAAATTAAGAGTTATGGCATCGGATTAATGCCATAATTACATGTTAGAATTTCTTGACTATACTTTTTCAAAACTTACTTAGGCATTTTGCAAATGTCATCGAAAGATTCAGAATGATGAGCAAATATACATGGAGTTGAAAAACATGAAGCACGAAGAGATTGAGAGGGTGGAGGTTTACTATGAATAGATTCAGAAGCTAGTTCATGATTTACAAGTACCAATCACATATAGTTTTCTAACTACTATGTTTAGAGCATGTTTGCAATCATACTTTAGAATTACGACTATAGGAATGAAGTGGTCAACATTACAACAACATAAGGAAGCGGCAATGTTGTGTGAAAAAGGTATGACTATTGTAGAAGCAAAGAGTGTATTATAAGTACCACAAAATATCAAACATGCAATACCATCAAAAACACAAAGTAATACAAGGAAGACTAACAAACATTGCACAAATTGTGGGATGAAAATCACAATGTGGTGATGTGCAGAAATAAGAAAGAACAAACCATGGTGGCAACCACAAAGGCGGCACAACCAAGTCAAAAAACATAGAAGACATCTTCATATGCATGTCACATATGTGGTTTGAATGGACATAAATGAGAGATTGTCCAAAGTTTGCTGAGATGCAAAAAATGTTTCATGGGAAATTTGTGACAGTAGTATAGGTTCAACTTGTTACTGAGACACAAATAGTCATTGCAGTTGTGAATGTGATGGGTGTTAATGATACCACAATAAGTAAAGTAATTGAAGAAGAAGTGTTCAAGGATAGAAAACCAAGAAAAGCAAAGACTATTGTTGATTGGGAGAAAGAAGAACGGTTGAAACAATCAATGGTGTAGACATTTCAATAGATTCAAAAAACACAAACCTAGATTGAAGGGCCATCCACATCCATGGAGGGGATGGAACACAACCTGGTTGAGTATGCCAAATACTATTCCTATGGATGCACATAAATATCACGAAGTAATGGTTCACAAGGGAAATTAATCATAGTAGAAAATATTTTTCTAGATATTGGTAAATAGATGCTAAAAACAAGTTATATTTTGAACTTAGGACAATTGCTTGAAATAACTCTTGAACTCAAACTTTAGATCTTTGTTGTGAAATACTAGTTTTCACATCTGTATCCATGATCCCCACATATGTGGTTTTCATAAAATGAATTTTTTCAGGTAAACTAATTGTTCCTATGGAGAATAATTATGGCTTTGTAGCAAAGATGATATCTTTTTCTTCATTTGTGATGTCATTTTGATAATCTTATCATAGTAACACTTTTGGTATTCTTACTTCATTTCCCAAATTTGGTAACTGTAATTGTTTGGATTATCCCATTCCTTTATATGGTAATAATGTTACTTCCCTGATCATGTGCCATTTCAGCATCCTTCATCCATGGTCTCCCCAACAACATGGAATAACTAGAATCTACCACACTATTCTGAAGTATAGTAAACGTAGGTATGTAAGGAATGCCATGAACATATATCTTCAGATCTTTAATCAATCCCACTGGTTTTGTGGTTGTTTGATTTGTCATCCTTAGATTATATGGTGCAAGTTTAGGCTTTGGAAGCCCTAACCTTAATCTCAATTGTTTTATGATAATATTAACCCCATAACCTCCATCCAACAACACATCTTCTATTATATTCTTCCCAATTTATACTTGGATAATTGCCATATGATTATTTATTTATTGTTACAACAACTATCCTTACTTCTAATATTAAAGAACCAATTTGTTTATATGTGGTTGTTTTACTTACATTCTGAGTTTTTTTTGGTTTCAACTTTTGCCAAATACCTAACAACATATATGAGCCAGATGTAGCTTTGGAGGATAAAGTGCCATAATGTCATGTTGACATCATTTTTCATCCATTCATTAAAATTTAACATGTGGCAAAATGAAGATTTATTCTTTAATTGTTTTTTGGAGTATTGATATCTATTTCCATTATGATTATTCATTTTAAATGATCTTAAATTATGACACATGGAATAATCAAAAGTTGCAACATGGCATGTTAATTAAAATTTGGAAACATATATATATATATGCACACACACACACACACACACATTTAGATAGGTCAATACATAGCCTTAGGTAGGCAAGTAGGTAGGAAGGTAGAAGAGTAGGTGAATGAAGTAACCACATAAATTTTTTAATTTGTTTTGTGTTTTGCTTTTAAGGTTAAATTTTTATGAACTCACCCAACATGACACATGTATTTTCATGTGAAAATACGAAAGAAGATGCCTCCTTAATATAGTTTGTGAAATGAGATCTTAAAAGCAAAGCGTATGGGTTAAATCTTTTAGGTGCACCTTAGTTGCAATTAAGTTGCAACTACAAAAAACAATTCCCACATGCTTTATGTTTGATTTTATTTTTGTAATTAATCTGAATTTTATAATTAATCATATGATTTAATTAATTGATAATTAATTATCTTGATTGATTATTTTAATTAATTAATATAATTTTAAAAATAGTTATTATACAATTAATTATCTGATTTTAGATATTTATTTATTTATTATCTGAATTAACTAAATTCTTTTATTTAGATTTGAATTCATTCAATAGTTTATTATTAATTTTAATTAATTGGTTTGCAATAATTTAGTACATTACATATTAATTACTAATTAATATATTATTAAAAATTAATTCATTGTGAAATATTAAATATGAATTTGAGTGGAAAGACATTAAAGTATATATGGACATATCCATATAATGTACACCCTTATTGAATGTTTAATATAATATACATATTGTGTTTAATTTCATAAATTGTCTAAAGTAAAGTGATTAAGTTAAATTAAATGATACTTATTTAATCTAGTTTTTAATTCATAGTAATTAAGAAAATTAAACCATAAATTCATATTTAATATTCAATAATTATTTTTAAAGATTATATATTAAATATGCCACAAGATGCAACCTTTATGGGTGCCAAGGAGCTATTTGCAAAAGAATGGAATATTTTTGATTTTGCATTTGTTCGTGTAACTTAGAAAAATCTAGGTGTATAAGGTTGAATACCTTGGTGTACTTCCAACATAAATATTTTCAATATAATTTATGGAGCATTGGGATTCAATTTGAGGTCTACAAATTCACACTTTAGATGGATAGCAAATCAATAGAATTTTAGTAGTGGCAATGTAGTGGCACCATAATGGCCATCTAGTTATAAAATAGTGCCAATACTATGGCCCTATAGTAGCACATATGTACCAATTACTAGTGATATCCAGGTGGCCATGTAGTGGCACCATAATGGCCATCTAGTTATAAAATAATGCTAATATTATGGCCTTGTAATAGCACATATGTACCAACTAGTGACATCCAGGTGGCCATGTAGTGGCATAGTTGTGGCACAATAGTGAGATGGTAATGGGCAATTAGTAGTACAATAATGGCCACTTAATGGCAACATAATCGCCATCTAGCAACATGAATAAACTTCATAGTCGAAAATTAGTTACAAAGCTTGTACCTCATGAATGGTGGGAATGTAAACACATGGCATAATTACACATATGAAAATTGTAACTTAGTTGCAAAAAAGTTGTTCAATGTGTAGTTCATTTTTAAAAGTCCTAATTTAATTGTACGTTACAACTACGATGTAATTCATCAAAAAGTCGAAATGTAGTCGACTACATGCGTAAATATGGTGCGAATAAATTACCGTATACGAAAGACATTTAGACTATGATGCAACTATTAAGCAACTAGCTGAATATTTTGTGATGTGGAAACATATTTATTAAATCACCATATTTACAAAGTTTAATTGCATATGAGTTGCATTTTGGAGGACAAAGTTACAACATAATTGTATTTGAATGATTTTTGAATTCTAGTTGTAGGGCAATGTGGTATGTGTGGACACAATTTTTCATAGTGAATGTTTTGTTAAAGTTTAGAGATATTAACATGTTAATGTTATCGGTTTGCTACTATGCAAAATTATAGGGTTAAGAAAGTGAATAGAAATAAAAATCGATTCACTAGAAGAAATTTGCATATTTTCATTTATAACTAATTTTAATTGCAAATGACATTTGTAACTAAAACAACTTGTAGTTGTGTTGGACAAAGTGCATAAGACATTAATCGCAAATGATGATGTCATGATAATGTCATCACATAAACAATGGATGAAGTATGTATTTGAATTGATTATATTTTTCATTTGTTGACCGTATAACACATGCAATTATCATGCAACTAGTGACCAATATAATGACCAATGTCATGTTGCCACATGGCATATTCAACGAATATTAAATAAATCAAATTTTTTACCAAATTTTTTATTTCAACCATTTATTTTCTAAGGTCTTTGATGCATACACATGCACAAATAATTTTGCGCCACATGGCAATGTTTATGATTTTTGAAACTTTTAAAATAAAATAGGTGGGTAGGTAAGGAAGTCTAAAATAGGTAGGTAAGTAGGTAGGTAGGTAATTTTTAAGACATTTTAAATTTTATTTTAATTTATTATGGATTTAACCAAATTAGGGTTAATCTTTTTTAGTCGGCTCATCCCATTTGGCAAATCTTGTGTATTTTAATGTTTAAAATACATATACTTACATAGTTGACCCACTTAAAAGGAAAACCAAACAATATGGATAAAAAATCGTTGTGACTAGATTTTTATCCCATATTGTTTGGCTTCCCTTTCAAGTGTGTCAATTCCATAAGTAAATAACTCACTCATTAACTAGTTAATTCACTAACTTCCTATTTAACTACAACTTATTTACTTACTACCTCAAGAAGAAATCTTGGGTTTTTCCACTACCGAAATCCACTATGTTTTTAGTGTAATGGGACAAAATTCATTAATATCCAATTTACATAAGGACTAGTCGATTAGGACATATTTAATGAAATTATTTTTAGTTGTTTTGGGTAGTGACATGTTGCACTAAATAATTTTGTAATTAAAAAAAATTGACATGGATATTATGAGGTCCCAAGGTAATATGACATGGATTGACATGCCACATCATCATGTAACACATTTTTAAAAATTTTAACTTTAAAATTTATTTATTTATTTATTGGTCATGGATTGTAATTTTTTCATAGCATGCCATGACAAAAATACATGCCATGATAATAATATTATTATTTTTGGATTTTTTAAACAAAATATTTTGAAGATATTCACAACACCATCATACATGTTTTGTATACCATATTTACACATGATGTATACATTGTATACACATCAATGTATATACACATTATCTACATTAATGTACACATTCATTAAGGTTTGAACCCCAAACTTCATGGAAATGTACCAAGGTCTTCACCACCAAACCACTTCAAGTCTTTTGATAAGATAAAATGAAAGTTTAATTTTATTATCTTCAACATGAAACTATTGAAAAAATTCAAACTTGAACATACATTTTCTTTTTCAAAATTTAGTCAAATACTACAAATGAAAACACAATCTTTAAATTTATTCAATAATCTATTCATGAAAATAAATATAATTTATAATTATGTAATAAGAAGGGTTAAAAAAAAACTTAAAATAACATGTTATGAATACAAAAAATAAAAAATAAAATTTTGGGTAAATTCATCTACAATATTCATAAATGGGATAAAATTCAATGTAAAACCAAAAGTGTAAATTCATTACATCTTTAACAAAGATATTTTTATTGTGTAAAATATATGTTCAAAATTTGAAGAATTGTAAGTTTTTTTTTTCTTCAATATAATTTTTTATAATTTTAAAAAAGAATTGCGATGTTATTTGAATTGTTATCCCCCATAAATAATTTTACCCATATTTGCCTCTAGAAAAGTTATAGCGTTGCAAATTTTTTTAAAACTTTCAATATTACTTTGAGAAAATATGAATATATATGTATTGGGGGAAAATCCATTGTTTATGGCCCCCCCTCCCCCTTTTAAATTGGCAAAAGTTGGTCACTAGAAGAATTAAAAAAAAATTCAATATAACCATTTTTTCTCAACATTATATTTCTTCAACAACATTAATTATAGACTAATGAAAATGATTAATTACACAACTTTGAAAAAAATATAACAACACATTATTTATATTATTTTATCTAATAATGTAGCAATAAAATTTACCTTTATAGAAACAAAAGAAACATAATTTGGTGATATTTTGGAATTAAATAGTTGGATTGCCCTCCCCTACCCTTTAGTGAACAATATTTTTTTGTTTTATCTTTGGTAGCAAAATTTTGCAAGTTGGTGGTTCTTTTTGGGGAAAAATTAGAAAATAATGAACTTTCAATTTTTTTTTTGAAGGGGAACCATTCCTTTAAAAAATAAAAAAATATTTGAGTAAAAATATAAGGTGTTATATAGTTATTGGGTAAAAGGTATTATTTATTCAAAACTATATTTATAATTTATATATATTATGTAATAATTAAAAATAAAACGTATAATTAATATATGCTGGTTTAAATATGTGTATATTGAGATAAATAAGGTAATAATAGGGTTAGAAACAATAAGTTAATAATCATATAATATATTCCAAAAAATGTTTTGTTTGATGCACATGGTTTAAAACTCCAACACTTATAGTTTTTAACAACTCCTTATGAGAATAATGCAAGTTCAATGAATTTTTGTTAAAACTTTGAGATCGCAAATTTGAAAGAAAAAAAAAGATTATTCATAATCAATAATTTCAATGTCAAAACCATAAATAGTTCTGACATCAAACTTACATCAACACACACACACACACACACACACATATATATAATTTTTATAATAGGTATAAGACTTGTAGCCAAAATATAGAAGGATTTTAACAACCTAATATCTCCATACATTGTTTATAGCCAAAAGATAATTAAATCTTTTTATCAATGATCATCATTTGAACAACACTAGAAAATTGAAAATAATAATAATTAAAACCCTGTGATTGGGGGAAAAAGCTCTAGATTAATCAAAGGTTATTTAATGTCAATTCAAGAATCTCACAATTAAAAGTAATGATTTTATTTGCATTTTATCTTCGTTTGATATTTTAAAAAATTCAAAATGATAGATTAGGTAATGTATTATTAAATAATCTTGTATATGGTGTAAAGTGTAATGCATGATGTAAACATGTGTAACAAACAATATTTTTTCTTTTTCAAAAATTTTCATAATTGTAAAACTCAACTAGTACAATGATGGTGAATAAATTTGTATTCACATAATATTAATAAATCTTAATCCATGACTATATCCATGATTGGGTTGGTAGTCGTTTATGACATTATATGATTACCTTATTGCATAGCTGAGGATGAGAAAATGTAGATTGAATTACCAATGGGCACCTAAATAGCTAGGCTTACAAAAAACTACCTATGTTAATTTAAGGTAATCACTTATAAAGTAGGTTAACTTAGGTAGCTAAGATAGTCATATTTTAAGAGGCTATTAACCTAGGTATCCTAAATTTTTATGTGAAAATTACATCAAAAGATTTTTTCTAAATATGGGGATCACTTGTCAAAGTTCATAAGTTATGCACAAGTATATATGTATTTGCAAATTCAAATTCTATTAACTATTTGGTTGTTATAAATAATTTAAATTAAAAAAATTGGTTATTTCCCATAATGCATGATGCAAACATGTGCATCAAGTAATGTGCTGTAAAGTTCATAAATGTGTGCCTCTTTGTAATGTGAACATTTCCTAGTAATTGGAAATATTTTAAAACAATATCATTGGAAAGGGGTTTAAGAACTTGCAAGTCTACCAAACATTTAACTCATGATAGAGCTACACATAATGTGTCATTTTTCTTTGGGTTTCATTAGCATGGATGTAAGAGCAGTCGAAAAATAGCTCTTGGAAAGGTCAGTCCTTGGCATTTGTCAATTGTGAGAGCAAAGGCAAGGACAATGGGAATTTGTTCAATAGATTCAAAGAAATTTTGGTCTAAATCTTATGGTTGTCTTTTGGCAAATGTTTTTCCAAAAAGGTTAATTGTAAAAAAATTCCTTTTCAAAGCCTTGTGTTGCCTTTTGGCTATTTCCATGATTAAAAAAGAAAGAAAGAGTACCACATAACAATATTTATAAAACTTTAGAAAAAAAGTCTATCTTGGGTTAGCTGAATATTTTTTAATTAATTCATAGCAATGTACCTCTAATTGCAAAATCTAGCTTGCTAGATTTTAGTATGGAAATGGCCACCTAGAGGATACAAAAAATATCATCATCTATTTTTTAAAAAATTCAATTAAGTTGCAAAAGAGTAAAAATTTAGTATATTTTCTCTTAAATAAAATTACAATACTACCACTCAATATTTACTATGATCAATTGATTATTCACCTACATTTACTTTACTTGATTTTACACAATTCATTATTTTTGCAATAATTTATACCTACAAAAAAAAAAAAAACTAATATTCATTTTTCAGAATTATGTTTACTTCATGACCTGTTTTTGGAACTCTTTAATCTATTTATTTTCCATTCATAATGTAATGTGTGATTTTGTTTTTTCATTCATAATTCATATAAAACCTTTGAATTTTACCATATTTTAAGAGTCAATTTAATTGCATATTATGGGCAATGTAGCATATTAAAATAGACGTTATAATAAAATATTATGTTGTAACAAATTATTATTTCAAAATTTTGGCAACCTATAACAATTTTCAATAACATCATCATAAAATATTTCAAAATAGGTTTTAATGCATAATATGGCAATGAACAACTTGTCTCCATCTAAAAAAAAAACGCACAATGGGAAAATTTGATCAAAAACCTATCAAGATAAAAACAACAAGCAACATCGTATTCAAGTGAAAGGGAAAACATGGGCAATAGTGTGTTCAATTTTTATTCATCATTAGTAAATAAAGTTCGTTTATTAGTTGATTAATCTAACTTGTAATAATCAATCATGCAATCAATTAAAAAAAATTGTGATTTTTGAACTTTTATTACAATTATTATTACAAACCCAAATGCTAGTTTTTTGGTATCAATAACCTAATAAAAAATTTCATTTTGCAACCCCAAAAATAAATAAAAATGGCACTTACTTGCCCATTAAAAGGATGTGTGAAAATACACACTCAAAATTTAATGTTTGTAATAATACATGCAAAAAAAATCAACTTGCATGAGGAATCAAGAAATTTAACACATCTAGAAAAAACAATTATTCAACATTTGAATGCACTTGAATAGGCACTAGCAATATTTGACAAAAATCTATGATCATAATTAATAGTGGCCCAAAGGAAACAAACCATAGTGTAGAAATGAGGGTACACTCATACCTTCTCTTAACAAGTGAACCCCATCTCCAAGGCCTAATAGTGGCTTAACCCACTAAGTATTAAACTTCCACTCAAAGATCCTTAATTTGTATTACGAAATGTGCCCAATAAGAACTAAAAATCATCTTGCCTAGTTTTTTTACTTCTCAAGTTTGGGGTGGACTTGATAATGTGAGCCAAAACTTCCACACATGCAACAATCTGGTGGTATATAATTTGTATCTAGCACATTCCATAACATAATGGTTGTCATGAATACATTGGGCATGTGAATTTTGAAAATTTGGTTACTTTTTTGCACTATTACAAAATGTGAGTGTAGTTCATTAGTCCTTGTTTACTAGACCAATGAATTCACTCAAGATCTAGTGAAATCATTTGGCGTATATGGACACCTTTACAAAATGTGAGTGCAGTTCATTAGTCTCTGTTTACTAGACCAATAATTCACTCAAAATCTAGTGAAATCATTTGGCGTACATGGACACCTTTTGTTGTAGTGTCAAGAGTTACGAGGAATCAAGCCTTGAACTGCCAACATTCTTGTTTGTAAATAGTCCGATTGACTTCATGACTCATAAAGGAGGGTTTGGTTCCCCTATTCCTCTTGGTGTTGGAAGTTCCCTTACCCCTTCAATTGTTGGAAAATCCCAACAACTTCACTCTCCTCAGCTCATCATTCTCAGTGTTCAAATTGTGAAAGAAATTCACATCCTGCAGCCAGATGATCTTGTACAAAAACCATCCAACGGCCTCATTCTCCTCATCTCATTGTTTTTGAATTTTTGTTCAAGTAGTGAAAGAAATTCACATCCTGCAGAGAAAGTGTTCTTGTACAAAAACCGCCCAACAGCTTCATTTTTTCCCTCTTTATTCTCAATTTTTGTGCAAAGTTGTGAAACTCACACAACCCTGCAGACAAATTTTCTTGTATGAAAACACAACAACAAAAGCTTGATTATCCTCACCTTGTGATTCTCATATTTTGTTCAACAGGCGAAATTCACACAACCCTGCAGCCAAATATTTTGTGTGAAAACACAACAAAATCTTGACTCTTCTCACCCCATCATTCCTGGTGTTTCAGGTTGTGACACTTCTTTTTCAAAGGCTTCTAAAAATAGGAATTTGGATCACCACCGGAAGACTCCAAGCAACCAAGCTTGACTCCACCACTGATTTCTGTACTCACAATTATTGATAATAATTGGGTTTTCCATTGTAATCTAAAGCAAGTCTACCTCATACCTTTAACACCCAAAAAAAAGATGATAAAATATCAGGTCGTCCATTATGCTCCTAGAATGGAAGTTTACTAAAGCCTAGGCGTGAATGTTTTCAAAAAACCAGAGTTGTTAGAGAATAGATTCAAATAAGTCCCATCATTAGAATGGTGATCAAATTACAAGCACAGATGCAACAAAACTACCTGCTCCAATTCGACCACATATCATTCATTGTCAAAAACCCACCAATTATACATTGCTCAAAGATCATTTCAATTTACACTGGCAATCTGTAGGCCTTTTTTGGTTCATGGTAGCAACATCAAACCAATAGCCCAGATGGTCACAATTCATGACTCCTTTCCAAGTGGACCCAAGGGGACACTTCTTCTCCAGGCCATGCTAGATGTTCCTTACTGTAAACAGACGAATCAACCCAGTCATCGCTCTCTTGCAAATGGAGCAATGGGTTCAATTCACCACCAGGCAATGCTAGATGTTACTTACCAATTCCAGTCTCAGCTCACAGCTCCCTTGCAAGCCAGTTCTTGGCCCAAGATCCTAAAACAAAACCTGAGGAAAAAGAGAAATAGCACTAGACCTTGCAAATTAGCCATCAAATCTAGGCCACCCTATTCTAACTGATTCCAAGGTCTGAAGTCTTCAGTACTGATGAAGTCTCTCCCATACAGTAACTTAGATAATCAAAACAAATCAAAGACATCTACCTTACAGTAAATTGAAATCACTGACCTCTCTCTCTCTCTCTCTCTCTCTCTCTCAAAACAGGATAGCACTAACGTGGTTAATGATACTCTCCATCTCAAAATCACAAATATTCTTAAAAACACCCTCAGGCTATACAACCCACCTCAATAAAACTGGTTCGCCCAACATCACAAGTGTGAATTCACTATTCACAAACCTAGGAGTTGGGATGATCAACAGAAAAAACCATGCAATTAACAGTGCCATAGCATTCATAACATATTTGGATGGACAATCTACTTGTCAAATGTCTGCAAAACCTCTGCAGTACATCAATCATAGAAAGGGAAAAAGATAATGGATGTAAACAATGAATTTGTTTGTCTAGATACACAAAAGAAAGAACCACAAATAGACACCAAAAAGCATTTGCCAAGAAAGTCAAGGAAGATCCATGGGTTTTGAAGTGACAACACAAATCAAAAAACAACTAAATCCCAAGTAAAGACAGACTCCCAGTTGCACTCATCCTCCAGTTCCTTAGTGCATTGCAATGCTGCATCTCCAATTTATAAGTAGAAACAGTGCTCTGTAAGTAAACAAGCTTGGGAGCTCACTTAGAGAGTAGGACCTTTGCAAAATTGAGTATCTCCAGAAGGAAGCTTACATAAACACCACAAGGAAATTTCCACAGTTCCCCTGACAGCAACCATCATTGCAAGGTCAAGGCCAATGACATTGAGAAAAGATGGGACCAGAGATCCCTTCATTAGCATGCTGCTCAACATCCAAAAAGATCCAATTTGGGTCAGTGTGGAGAGGATAGATTCCAGTCTTTTCTATTTGTCTTCATCTGTGAGTGATTGACAATCTTCAGCTTATGGAGTCCATTGGCCAGTAACCTCAAAAGAAGGGCAAAAGAAGGGCATCTTTTTGCTAACACCACCACGTCTATTTCCACCACATTCTACATCAAATCCATAAGTAATTCCTGCCTTAATGCAATGTACTAACAACAACTGCCCACGAACTTACACCCCATCCTAAACCAACTCATTCAGACTCTGACTAGATCCTCTCTACTTCCATGTGCCATGAAACCAAGAAAAGGCTGCTCAAACTCTTAAAAGACAGTTTAAGCAGTAAATGAGAGCACAGCTGTGCACACCACCCACTACCAATCAATTACCAGAGCTAACACTGCAGGAGTATAACTACATCTGCTGCAGGAAAAGAAAGAACAAAAGAGAAAATGCAATGTGAGCATTTGGCTTCTCAGCTTATACTGATCAAAACTAGTGGGCACTCTTGTGAATTTTGAACCCAAAAATCCTAGGGATGTAGCTTTGAGTTGGTTTCGCTGGTTTAATGTAAGGATAAGTCATCAGAAAGAGATGAGGAAACGTTGTCCCAAAATATGCTCCATCAACATCTGAATCTGTAGTCAAGAAAAATAACAAGAGAGAACTCAAACAGCAAGAACATAATCAGAGTGCCTCAAATATGATATATGTTCCAACCGTCCATCAGTTGACATCTAACCAAAAGACAGTTATGAGAAAATAGCTCAGCAGAGGACTACTCACTGTCAGAACCATATCAAGCACAGACTTGATGAATTTCTGACATGTTAACATGGAAGGTAGGATCTTGCAATAAGGGAAAAATCATAGTTCCTACAACTATGCAGTAGGAAAACAATGGCTGCTAATTCAATGGCAATAATATAAGTGAACAAGCAAATAGGGCCTGCATATCTCTGGAACACATCAAAAGTGAAAATCAAACATCAAGGGTTCTATGTTTTAACTAATCCACTGAACAACTATAGACATGGCACCCCAAACATAGAACATTTCAAAAGGATACTGCCCTGGTACTTTGACCTGGGATAGTAAATATCTTCACACTTGGGGCAGTAAATCTTAACAGTACTTGTCCGAGGGACATCTGACTGGCCCATTGGCAGGCATGGCTGCCCTGAGCAGTAGACTCTTGGGCACCTGCCAAAATCCACATTCTTGCATTTTTCTAGCTGCAAAACCACCATAGTGTCATGAATTGATAAGACACTGAATGTGGGACCCTATTATAAGCATGGTTTAGAACTAGAATGTCCCCTTTTCTGCCAACATCCAAAACCAAAAATGATACTGCTCTACAGAAAGGAAGGCAGCATCTGAGAACAACAGTTGTAAAGCATACCATTGCAGTCAATCCCTTGCTAGTCAAAATGTATCGCACATGAATCAGTCCATATAACATCTCAGCAGCAGACTCTACCAGTTCATTTTGCTCCTCTGTCAACATCTCGTCTGCAGTCACACCAGACAATTAGAACTCTTCCAACCTCACAGGGACAAATATAACAATTTGAACAACTGTATCCTCAGCACTGAAAGCTCTACCAACTTAGTTAGTGTTGTGCTACAGAGCAAGTCCCTGCTGGCAGCAATCAGAAGTGGAACAGCTACCAACTACTCCATTGTTCAGACAAACAAATGATACCGGAGAGCAGGACAAATGCATCGGTAACCCTAGACCATTCATAGCAGCTTTCTGCTCACTCCAGACTAAAGTATCAAAAGGAGCCAGACCCACTCCATATACCAGTAGCAGTCACAATTCTCTTTAGACAGATGACACAATAATCTGTATCCTTTGGGCAAAGCACCTAACAAACACATATCTATGGGTTTGCAGAGAAATCTCCATAACAGCACTGTTAAAGTAACACAACAATAAGTGAAGTCATATAGTATCCTCATTCCAGCTAAAACAAGATTGTGTGTGTAGGCTTCATTTCATTCACTGGTGCCTAACAGCACAGCGTGTCAATGAGAGCTACACACTACGTCCCCTGAATGCTTGTCCACATTTGAATCTCTTAACCTACACAGCAGACCCTGCCATTTGCCCATTGCAAGTCCAGAAGTCCCTGGCCAGCAGCAATTTCCACAATACAAAATTTCTGACAAACACGAAACAGCACACATACCATTAGGTGACTCCACATCCAGAATTAGGTCAAGAGCATGGTCATAATATGGCACTTGGCTACTCAGCCCACTGAGATTGAAATCGTCTTGGATGTACTCATCATCAACCTCACAAAAGAATTCATTGCCTCTCAAGCCACAGAACCATGAAATCCATGATGTGTCCTCCCCATCAGATCCACTCACATCTGATTCCTCCGTGTCTGTCTCAGACTCCTCTGTACCAGCACAAAAGCAAAACAATGAACACTGTACTAGTTCAGAATGAGAGATTTTGGGGCAGAACCTTTAAGAATGTGATTGCAAGGAAAAACTCCACAAAAACAGTAATGTAACCAACCAATGTTGTAAATGAGTGAGGCCATAACCTTATAGGTGTCACTCAAAATGTATTAGACCATTTGCCATCACTATAAATGAGAGTGCCTAGATGCAGTTACTCCCACTGACATCATCACCACCTCACTGAGGGGCTGTAGAGTGGTAGATATTACTCTGCTCAAATAATTAGGGCAAATCATTACACAGAGGTCTGCATCCCCATTTTCTACCATGTTTGTGGAAGCAATAGGAAGACTTAGTAACTATGTTGCCTAGCACTCTAGAGGAATAGATAATGAAAAAGTTCAATACTATCTTCATTCAAGCTGTAATGGGATTCTGATTATAAGCTTCATTTCTTGGCATAACTAGACAATGAAGTGTCATTTCCCAGTTGAGTGACATAAACTGGAAGTGCCAACTCCTTATTAGATTGCAGATTGTTGATCCAGTACAAAACCTCATAGACATGTATGCTCATAAAACAGTTTTAAGGCTGGAACCTCCAGCAACAACCACCATTCAAGTGGAGAATGCAAATGAGAGACATCTTTGCTGCAACTTCCAGGGAATTTTTTTCATCTTCCATGACCTAACTGGAAGAAAGAACAAACTTTCCATTGATATTCCAGCAAATTTAAACTAGCAAATCACTGCAGCGTACTGTGAAGCAATCGATTAGGTTTTTTTTCAGATAGTTTACAGGCAAGAACATTGATCAGATCAAGCTGCACACAGAATGCATATTGTGCTCCAAATAAACCCAGACTACTCAACACCTCAACATTTTTGGAATGAATATCATATACTCTTGTCATTGCAACTAAATCAGACTGTAGTTGGTGGCTCACTCTTTGGTGCATCACAAATCTCAGTTGAATGCAAGTTGTAAACCTACATGAACAACTTCACCCTAGCCAACTCCAGGCAAAAGAAGAAGAACTTAGAACTACACATGTGCTACATCCGTAGCACTAGAGCCATAAGACCGTGGCCTCACCTCACAGAACTGGGATACTTGGCCCTAATCTTAGAGTCATATCTCCGAAATGCCATACCATAACACATTATGCCGAATAACATGTTTTGATGGATGCCTCAACTACTACAAGGCTATGCGGATGCAAGTGCAGTACGAGAGGAAGAGCAAAACGTCTGGGATGGAAAAAAGAAACGCACCTTCCACCTGGTACCTGTTCTTATCCTGCTGCGCTATTCTGGAATCAATTGCCGGTAACCGACGACCAGGAGCGGACGTCGATGGAGCTAACCGCTCTCCTTCCCTGGTAATCCCTCCTTTCGAAGTAGAAGGCGACGATTTCTCCACAACGTCAACCAAGCGCTTTTTGCTGTCGGAGCCGTCTCGATACAGAGATGCGTCCCCTCCTTTCGCACTGATCCCACTACTTCGCCCCTCCATTCCAAGAGAAGAACTCCGCTCCTTTGCCATATCCCTTAACATTTTACTCTCTACACCTTCCTAATGTTTGCGAACACCTTTTCTCCGCCTCCTCCTCCTCCTCAAAGAATGAAGACAACAAGCAGAACAAGGTTCAGAAAACTTGAATCACCTCAAGTCCTGATGGCAGAAGAAATGGAAGCCAGAATAAGGAGGGAAAGCGGGCCGGAGGAGCCCTCCGCGCCCGAGCCAGAAGAGCGCGGTCGCGTAGATCGCCGAAGAGAAACGGAGCGCCGGTGGCCATGGCGGAGGCAAACGCCGCAACAGCAACAACGACAGCTGCATTCATCCGCACATTTTGGCTCTGTCTGTTCGTGTGGTCACAGCGGTGCAACGACATCGACATTCATCCGCATACAAACGCACATTTTGCCTCTGTCTCATCGTGTGGTCACAGAGGTGCAACGACAACGACATTCATCCGCATACAAACGCACATTTTGCGTCTGTCTCTACGTGTGGTCACAGAGGTGCAACGACATCTACATTCATCCTCATACAAACGCACATTTTGCCTCTGTCTGTTCCTGTCGACAGAGGAGCAACGACAGCTACATTCATTCATCTGCACACAAACGCACATTTTGCGTCTGTTCCTGTGGATAGAGGAGGAACAACTACAGCTACATTCATCCGCACACAACTCGCTACGTAAAGGGGACGAGGAAGAGAGTATTTCTTTTCTTTTTTTTCCATTCATGATGACTTTCTTCTATTTGCATTATGGTTTTGGGGGATTTTTCTCCTTTAAAAAAAATTAAAATTATATATATATATATTGGAGTCATAGGGCAGTGGGTTGGGAAATTTTCATGAATTAATGTGATAATTTGTTCTAAACCCACATTTAAATGAAAGCAAATTTGAAGTTTTGTGCTAAGTTGGGGAAATTTTGGGGAAGTTTTGTGGTGGGTTGGAAATTTTCTCATGGATTCATGATAATATATGTTCTAAATGTTCTTGCTTGAAATCAAATACCATAGTACCTGGGCAGGTTCAACAATTCCCTACCATTTTATTATTATTATTATTATCTCTTTTTTTGGGCTTTGGCATTTGGACTTTAAATTTTGAGGTTTTTGACATATAGAGTATTAATAATAAGAGACCAAATTGTTTCACAAATATGTACCTGGTTTTTGTGTCTATTAGTGGCACAAGTAAGCAATTTCCACTTATATGTTAAAGTTCCATTTCAGGTTATGACAATTTCAAGCCACCTTCTACAATGGCTATGCAATTTTTCTTTAATTGTTTTTTTTATTTTTTTGGTGAAGCTTTTGGCATATTTGGTCCATAACTTTGGGGGGAGGGGGAGGGGGGAATATAAAAAAATAAATTATTGTTGAACTTGGCCAGGTATTCTAATAGTCATGTGTGCACAACCCACTAAAAACCCCACACTTTTCTTTTCTTTATTGGTGAAAACACCCAAGATATTGATTTAGGGGTTTAAGAACTAATTTAAATTCATACGATGGGAAAACCATAATGAAGTGCCTTTGGACAATAAACTCTTGTCTTGTATAAATAGAGGTGGCCTCTATTTTGTCAACCCAAATATAATAAACCTCATGCAAGGTCACCCTTCCCAATATTAATCCGTTTAAAGTAGGCTTAATTTGAGAGTTCTTAAAAAACCTTGTCAAATTATTTGTAATTTTATTTATAAAGACAAAATTCACACTAAATTTATTAGATTTTGCTTCATTCAACCAAAGCTCCAAAACAACAAGGTGTCACAAACATGCTAGTCCTGCCAATAGATAAGATGTTATACATGTGTATTTATGTATGTACACAAATACATATTATTATTTTGTGATTTATTTGTGTGTTTATGTGTATGTGCATATATGTGTTTATACATGTGTAATAACGTTAAGGTTATTATATTGAACCACTTATGTGATTGTAATTTATTGCATAGACATAATAGATTTTGTAATTAAAAACATTGATGTAAGTTGACTAAAAAAAATAAGCCATTGAATGACCAACCCAAAAAATGAACATTCATCAAACAAAAATTAAATAATTTATTTGTGTTTATATATATATATATATAAGATTAACATCGTTTTCCATTGTTAAAAAGGAAAACATTTAGATGCAAAAGACAATCAAATGTGAACATACTCTTTGAACAAACATTGTGAGAGTTCATTACAACTAGTAGAAAATGATTGCCCACATTTTGTTGTCATTGTTGTGTGCAACAATTGCATTTGCAATTATGATAAAAAAAAAGTTTCAATTTAATGGACCACAATATTCAAAACTTAAAGTAAGTATATATATATAATGACAATGGTTTTACAAAAGCCTCAACCTTTTATTTAATTGTGATGTTAAAGGTTGCCTTCATGAAATATATTTTTCACTAATATAATGATTATGGATTAGATAACAACATATGAAATCATTTTATGGTATTGTGTGGTAATACAAATTGGGGAACATAATCGAATAATTTGAAAGCAAAATAAATGGGTTTATGATCTATCCAATATGCTTGTGTTGATCCACAATGACATTAGCCTAATTACCTGCTATCCACTACCTATCCTACTTCCTACTTACAACCTAGCTTATTAAATTAATTAAATAATACAAAAACATTCTCACAAATCAACACAATCAAATGCCTATTACATAGTCCACCTAGATACTATTTATTACCTATTACTTAGCCCACCTAATTAATTAATTACCCTATGACCTACTACTTAGCCAATTTAATCAATTAATTACATGGCCAAATGCAATGGATTAGTGAGTATTGTATTGTGTGGAATTTCTAATAATCTAATTTCCTAAACCATCGTCATTAGAACCAACCTTTTTTATATTATATATTAGACCCCTAGTTAAATTAAAATTTAAAATTGTTGGTGTCATTTTTTGGAGATTTTCAATTGCTAAAATTTGATTTTTTTTTTAAAGTCACAATTTTTTAAATACATGGTTCAAACCATAGCCAAAAATCTAAAAGAATGTTTAAGAAATTTTACATTAATCATTTTGTTTTCTAGCCCAATTTGGCTAAATCTTTTTATGAATCAATGGCACTTTGGCTCCAACACAAAATTAACTACTTGAAACAAAATGCACTTTCAAACAATGTGTAAAAACCTAATCTAACATAAATGGTGATTACAATGAATTGTTTAAATTCACTCAAAATAAATATTAAAAATACTCAGATCACCAATCCAAAAATACCATTTAATGTTGAAAAAAAAAAACATGTTCACATCTACATAAAACCTTATTATGTTAAAAATTGCAAATAATAGTACATTTTTACCATTTCCATTGGCCCTATGAATTTTTTACAAACCCACTAAACCATGTTACACATCTAACATGTTATTCATTCAAAAACATTGAGGAGAAAAATTTAGACAATTAAATCTTGCAATTTCATTTGCCAATTCATATTTTTTCACATTTAGTTACATATATATTTACAACTACGATCTATAGTTGCAATTGAAATTACATAAGAGGCCATGTGATGTTTAGTGGCCCATGAATCACATTATGAGTTGCAATAATTACATTCTCATCTATTTTTTAATACCACTAAAATAGATGATATAAATGCATTTTTCATCTTGATTTTCATCAAAACTAATATTAATTGCAAATCATAGTTACATATGTAACTTTAAATTCCTTTACAATCAAATGTGTGATTACAATTTGATTTACCATGGTGCTATGGAAAACAATTGTATAAGTAGTTGCAAAAATGGTTGATTTAAAAACAAGTCGTAAACGCATGGGTTGGAATGGACAAGATTCCTTGTAGTGTTGTATAGTTATGCTCAACATGATTCAACATTTGTGATGTGTAAATAATCGATTGATCAAACTTTCTAGTTTGATTATGTGCTAACAAAGTTCCTATAATTAATTGGGATGCACTATTATGAACATGGAACCTTCAACAATATATACAAAAGGTTTAGATATGTAGATTAGCTTGGTAGTTGGCTCCATAGTGAACACAAATTGTTCAATAAAACATCTATAAAATTGCGTCACGTCATTAAATACTTGAATCCATGGTAAAGATGTTGTAACCGACATATTCAAAATCGCCTAAATTTTTTTTAAATCAAGAAGTTATCCTTTTTCAAAAACAATAAATCCAATAATTAATCCAAAAGACACTATATATGTAAAATTTTCGCAATCAAGGCTAATGCCATCTTCCCAATGCTTCAAAAAACAAAGTCATAATTTATCAAAATGTATATCCATATTGCTGAAAACAATGAAATCATTTAAAAATATTTTCATGAATGGATTTTCATATAAACAAAATGTTTTGTTGATAGTTCATTGATAAGTTGGTGGACCATTTTTACATTGAAAATCATGACTATCCATATGAAGGCTCCTTAATTGATGACAAAAACAATCTCATACCAATCTTTTAGTGTTATGGAAATTTGATGATATTATCAAATATCTTCTAAAAATCAATATATTTCATTCCCAACGACAATATTCAATATTTAATCTATGAACAATAAAAGATGTATATCATTATTGGTGATAACATTCTAGTTATGAAAATCAACACATATCCATAATTTTTAATTTTTCTTTTGAACAATTATGATTAGTGATAACCACATAGCTTCCTCCAAAGGTTGAATAAATGTTGTTGCCAATAATTTGTTGATATCATATTTATAGTAGAAAAAAAACCTGTTGTTTACAATTAGTTGTTTGTAATTAAAACTTTGATTTGCAACTATTATAGTTGCGAATGATTGGTTGTAAAGGACAATTTGTCTTCTAATGTTCGACAATAACAACATAATTTAAGTTTAATCAATACCTTATTTAATGAACTGAAAGAACCAAAATATCCAACTTAATGCAAATATTAAATGAGTTTTGGAACAATTCCTTTCAAATCTTTGTATGCCTAAGCAAAAATATCTTTGAACTCCATTAATAGTTCTATGAACAAACATATATGTTCAATTGATAATGTAACATCGATTTTGACAAATTGAAGATTCTCTGATGATTGATCTCCATCTCACCAATTTTTGGGTGATAAAAAGTCTTTAGATAATTTGCACATTTTTGTGCATTGCCAAAATCAAATAATTCAATATGCAATGGAAAAGATTTTGAAATGAATTGAATCAATTCAAATTCAAACTATTGGTTGAGCTTAAAATTTTTCAACTATTGGTAAATTGATTATACTAATGGAAAATAAATTAAGTTTTGTAATGAACACAAGATCCCCTTCTTCATATGTGATTCCATTTGGGAAATTATAATAAATTAAAATTCTTGGACACTTTGTTTGGTTATTCAATCACTTGTTAATAAATATGGTTTTAATGATACCATTTTCTTGAACTATGATGATACCACTTCCCCAATCATGAGACATTTTAACATCATTATGTAACCAAGCTCAACTTAAAAACATAAAATAACTAAAACTAAAAACAATATTATGCATTAAGGACACATTCACTAGAAGAAAAACATGTTGTTTGCAACCAGCCGTTTGTGATTATAATATGTAATAGTTGCAAACAACATATTATTATTACATATAAATTGAGACACAAAGAACAAGCTACTTGAGCCATTGATGATTGACTTTGGGTTTGGTTTGCAAAAGATGATGTGAATGTGCTAAAATATTTTTACAATCCATAAGTTTGTCTCATAAAGATACGAAACCATATTTGTATGTGCTTTATATGAATTTCAAGTGAACAATGATTGAAGGTATGTTGTCATTGGCGGGTCCAACTTTAGTTACATTCAAAATTATGGAAAAATCTAGAGTGATTTTTTTTGAAAATTTCACAACTTCAACATATGTTGGTTGAATAATTGATAAATACTATAATTCCATATGGCTGAAGTTACACTGTACAGATGAAATTAGGATATGGATGAGATTATTACATGATGAAAGTTGATGATCGGCAAAATTAAATCATGTGAATGAAACTCACAACATGGGTGAGATGGAAACATATGGCTCAAAATTATGAACGAGATAACATTGATATTCATGAAACCTTACATATGAATGAATTGAGCAAAACACAACATGATATGATCACATGGGATGGAATGAAACACAAATGTAATTTGGATGAAATCCATGATTTACATGAATATGATTACATGGGTGAAAAGCTCATATGGATGAACTTGCTGGTTACATGAATGAAATCAACCACATGGATGGAACCAGAATCACATGGATGAGATTAGACCATATGGTTCAACCTTATCACATGGGATGAAATTGGCAATATAGATGACATGAATGATGTGAAAGGAACATGACCATGTGGATGACATCAATGAAGTGAACCACCCAGATAAAATTCAATTTTATGATGGATCATTTTACATTGGGTAACGCCCTTGGAGTAGGGCGATCCCAAATATACAACCCTTGATTCCACCTGGGGGTGGGGGTGTAATTTTGGGAGGCCTTGATCCTGGGTCGTTACTCTAACATGAAGGGACCAAGGTTTTGAAGTGGTGATCACCCATAAGATGATTTAGCCAGATTTGGCTACAGACTAGATATGAAAGTTAAAAAGAACCAGAATCCTTCTATATTCTTGGCTACCTTCTGGAAATTATCATAAAAATCCGGCGATTTGGATTTTTTTTCTCGAAAATCTGGCGAATTTGGGCCATATTTTTTCAATGGAAAATCCTTTGTTTAGGTCGAAATCATATTTTTCAGGTCGTAATTTGGCGAAATTCCGCCCAAAACAAAACACTGAAAGGGACCCTGGGCCCACATGCTTCCCTTCCCCATTTTCTGGGTCGTTTAGTCAGGTACCTTTCCACTTGTACACAGAACTTAAAAAAGGTCCGCAGCAGCGGGGGCGGTTCCAGGTATTTGGTAAAGTGAAAAATCCACTTCAACTGCGTCCCATTTCCTCCCAAGTGTTGTGCAATCAAGGTATCCAAAGATGCACAGACTATGAAACATGAATAGATAGAAATCCCAAGTGAAAGTAACTTGATGAAAAAACATTTATTTGAAATTGTAATATTCTGGACAACACTTGTTACACAACTGGTGTTGGGCAGTTTTAGGCTTTTCGCCTCTAAAACTAGTCTTGACAACACTTGTTACAACTTCCAACCAGTGTTGACTAGTTATAGGTCTTCTTAGTCATCTTCAGCTTGTATGTATGTGAAGATTTCAGATAAAGTTATCTGTTGCAGCTTGGCATTATTTACCCAACAAATTAAAAGAGCACGTCCCAATCAACATTCTCCCACTTAAGCCCACTTTACATTAGGAGTCAGGGGAGATGTTTAACCCGAATCAGCATTCCTATTGGTGCAAAAGTTGAAATCAGCCCCAAGGGCTTTACACTAGGAATCAATGCTGAATTTAAAAAAAATAAAATCAATCTGCCCCAAGTTACTAGCAAATGCTGAATGCTATGGCCTTGTATTGGCCCCAAGGCTGAAAAAAGAATAGCGTCGAATTTGGGAAGCCAATTTGTAAACCTTGCAGCCAATGTTCCAGCATTTATTAATATCTTGACGAAAATGTTTTAGCATTTATTAATAACTTGAGGCCAAGCAACAAGCCAAAAATGCTCAAAATTGGCCCCAAGTTTTTTCTCCTTGACTCCTAGTGTAAAGCAAGCCTTACATTACTTTTGGTGTAGGGTAACGTCCTGGGAGCAGGGAGTTCCTGAAATATTCTCCCCCATCCACACTATTAGAGTCCTGAGCTATGGGGAGGATAGCTAGAGAACAAGAACCCAATGGAAAAAATTGTCTTGTCCATGCACCATCCCTACATGGTGGTGTGTTTGTGGGTGCTGGCTGGTTCATTCTGGCCTGCCAGGGTGCTGCTTGGCTTCACACATCGGGCATGGTTGCATCCATGCATCCATTCAATAAGACATAAAGACTTGCTCCATTTCTTTTAGTGTAATCAGCATAAGGTAAGGCCCTAGGATGAGGCCATGCTCTCACCCATGGGCCTTACCTGGCATAGAGCCCTGCTGCTTTTTAATTTTTCAATTTTACTCTGGTACCCCACCAGAACCCTTCAAAAACCAAAAAGTTCCTCCACTTTGTAAAGGTGCCTCCCCATACACCACAAAAAAAACGCAGCAATGCATTATGAGGGCATGTAAATTTTCCTCCACTGGTTGGGGGTTTTAGGTCCCCACTTTTGTATTTGGGTTTCTTTTGTTTTTCCCTCTGTTATACCAACCATCACAGGAATAATAATAATAATAATAATAATAATTTTTTGTAACAGGTCTTTACACTTGGCTATAGGATTTATTGAAATTCAGCAACACACTCATGCGTATCCTTTTGGTAAAGCCCACAGCCTTATTAGGTTTTACCCTGAGCAAAATGAATTGAACAAGTAGCATAAGTGCAAGACCAAGCCCATCACAACAGGACTTGATGTAACAGTTGCACTTTCAATAGCACCTCGCTTTGAGCATCTCCATTGATGCGCACTACACAGCATGTTTGGATGAAGAACAGTAGAGACTTGCCAGTTTGGGTCAAGAAAATGCCTTTGGGATAGCATTTTTGCTTTAGATGCCATCACACAGTTTAATACTTGCTATTGACTGGCCAGACACTTATATTGATTGGTCCATATGGTTTGCTATTAGTAATCTCCAATCTTTTACAGTCCCCCTTTCATGTTTGTGGATGGGCTTGGGAAACCATAAATCAAATGTAAGAAATATTGTGACAGTGCCAAACACCGGGTATGGGTGAAGCTGCTCTTCGTATGTCTACTTATATAAAAAAATGGGTGTCCACGTGCTTGATTTGATAATTCGGGATTGGTGAATCCTTCGGAATGTTCGCTCCATCAACAAACTGTGCCAAAATTCTGGGCCAAAACCAATTTGATCGGCCCATTGCTCCCAAAAAAATGAAACTATGGAGGCTCCTCATAATAGAATTTTCTGTTTTGATGTATATAGTTCCTCCCCTTGGGCCCACCTATATAGGTGAAAGTGCCAAAGCATATGGGCTAAAAGGGAGGTGCTTATATGGAGAACATGTTGAGGAACACATTGTGAACTTGGAAAACATTGTGGGAACTCATTAGGAACTTAAAGGGAACATCATGGGAACACATTAGGAAATAGGGAAAACTGAAAAAAAAATCTTCCCTATCCCCCTTAACTTAAAAGGAATAAAAGCAAGACACTTTGGGCCCTCTAATTGGCTGAAAGGAAAATAAATCCTCCCCTCCTGCACCCCCCGGGCCGCCCCCAATAAAACTTGCATGGAAAGTCCAGTGTCCATTTTGGACATTCCACTCTCCACACCACATACACTTGAAAAAAAAAACCTCCTCTCCAACCTGCAACCTCCCAACCCTAAACCCAAAGCTTAAAAGGAAAAAATCCATGGCACCTTGAAAACATGATTGCATTTCCCATTGGCTGGATGAAATTTCTCTCCTCAAAAATGTTCATCATAATTTTTCGCCTGAGCTATTATCCTTCGTAATGAACACCTCGACTATATAAGTGAGAAGGGGAGGATTTTGGGCAAAACATTTGGGTTTGATATTAGATGCTATTGGGAACACCTTTGAAGAACACATTGAGAACTTGAGGAACAACTTGGGAACATGGTAGGAACACATCAGCAACTCATGAAAAAAAAACCCTCTCCCCCCTACCCCAAAACCCAAATTAAAAAGTTGGGGCACCTAAGTGGATGTTGCACCTTCCCATTGACTGCATGCAATTTTTATTTTTAAAACTGTTAGTTACCTTTTTGACTTAAGCTAATGGTAGGGAAGTAAATTTGAAGAAATAGTCACCTCTTCTATTAATTAAATGAGGTGCCTCCCAAGTTTTTTTTGGACAACATGCCAATTTGATTGGCCCATCACTCCAAAAAAATAATAATAATAGAGATTCCTCAAAACAAAAGGTTCTATTTTGAATTGTACAGTTTCTTCTTTTGGCCCACCTATATAGGTGAAAGGAGGACACCATTTTCCAAGGCATATAAAAGTGAGGAGGTATGGAAAAAATGTTACGAAAAATATTGGGAACTTGAAAGGAACATAGTGCGAACACATTGGGAAGTTGGGAAAAATGAAAAAAAATCTCTCCTTCCCCCTCCCACCCCAAAACATAAAAAGAAAAAAAACAAAGCACCTTGAGTGCATGCTTGGGCCTTCCCATTGGCTACATGAAATTTCTCTTCCCAAAAGACTTCATCATCATTTTTGGCATGGGCTAATGCCCCTTGCAAAGGACACCCCACTTATTTAGTGTTGGGCACATTTGATTTTTAAAAATAATTGATGAGTAGAAGGGGACAAAATGGACTTTGATACATAACACTTTAGTCTTTTGCTTATTTGATCATTTTGCTTGCAAATGGGTTTACAGCTAGTATAAACTATAAACTACATGGGTTTTTTTGCTACAGTTGTACAGTTGCTGTTGGATCATGATACGAATGCGAGGTAAATGTTCTGATTTCATCCATTTCAATGAATGAAATTATGAAGTTTACCTCAACAGGTGTCACAAGCTAAACCAACAGCCAGAGGAAAATCCATTGGTGATCTTGTCATTGGTCAGCCTTGGTTGTTTACATACACTCCCCATTTCATGAGAACAAAACATCCTCTTAGCTCTCCCCTAAATACTTTTATGGAAGTAATTATTTCAAATACATATGGTGGATAAAATTTCAAGTATGTTTATTTGTTTGCATGGATTTTTGTCAGTCAGGTGGCATGATGACGAGCACCCTACCTAATTTTGGCAAAATTTGTAACAAAAAATTGGCAATCCACTGATAAGCATGCTACGTGATCTGCCTGGACTTCTCATAAATTTACCACTTGTAACAATAATGGACCCCAAAAGAGCCCAGTTGTCGTTGTGTTTTAGAAATTTGTCATTGTCGGTCAATTTTCTGTTTCATTTCAGTGTTTGAGGATTTTGCTTTTGGTTTTCATATAGCGGTTTGGCGGATTGTTCGAGGAGTTTGCCTTTGGTTTTCATATCATGATTGGGCGGAGCGTTTGAGGAGAGTTTGGTGTTGGTTTTCATATCGCGGTTTGTCGGAGTGTTTGGGTACTGTTCTTTGGTTTTCATATCGCGATTTGGCGGAGTATTTGAGGATTTTGCTTTGGTTTTCATATCGTGGTTTGGCGGAGTGTTTGAGGAGTTTGCTTTTGTTTCTCGGTAATGGAGAAGCTCTTTGCGATGCCGCCTTCTTCGATCGGAGGATTCACACAGCCTCGGGGGATGAGGATGATGAAGACGCGGAGGAGGAGGAGAAGGAGGAGGAATGAAATGCCTAATTTGTTTGGAGATGAGGTCTGTGAGAATGGAAGCGCTTGGAGCTTTTGTAGGCCGGCTTCATCTCTCGTCAAGTTTTCGGTCTTGAGGATCGAAGCAGCGGTTGCCGGAGGTGTGGAGAGGAAGGATGCTCTTGTGAGCTCACGGAAGACTCTTCCGACACCAGGCCAAGTTTTGCTTGAGCGTTTGACGCGGGACAACGGAATCAGTAACTCGGGAGCTATGGACGAGCTCGACTTGGAGCGAGGTGTTTGCAACCCTTTCAGAAAATACTCGCCGGAAAGTGTAAGTTATACTATCCTTTTTTTTTCGCCGTTCCTTCAAGCTCAGCAACTCTGTAAGTTTAGTGGTAAGGTATTGAACTTGAAAAGCAAGCTGAAGTTTTGGTGCGTTTGAAGGAATGGTAGAAAGATCTGTGATTGACGCGCTCGTAAAAAAAAACTGGTCTTGGAAGCCGTGGCGTGCTTGTGGACATATACTTTGATGCTGAGGCATTGACGTCCAATAAATCACTTCGAATGAGGTCTAGAGTGTGGAAGTATAGGACATTGTTATCGATGGCATACTCATTACGATGCTAAGGATAATGATTATGATGAGGATGATGGTTAGGGCAAGGAGAATCCAAAACTTCGATAAAGAAGAGTCAAAACAACACAGGAAATCACACTTCTTGATGTCACCTTGCAAGTCTTACACTTTCTTCTCAACTTTCAGCTCCTGACTTCTTCCCACCTGCTTGAAGGGTAAGCATTCAGCAGGTGATTGTTATTGCCAGGGACCATCAGGGTTCGGTTTGATGTGTGGTGCTCTTTGCTTAATGAGCAGGTACGCCAACAAGTGTTAGAATCACCAGGTGCCTTCTTCTCTGTTATGAGCCGGGGTGTGGAAATTATAACATCACTGGGCTTCTATTGGGCCACACTCTCCTATGATTGTTTAATTGGACGTGGTGAAGAGATGGTGCCTTGGCGAGCTGAGCAGCTGCGTAATCTTCTTTGCAATTTGGGACCTTCTTTTATCAAAGCTGGCCAGGTAACGACAAACTGATTCTCATGTTTGTTGTGCTAAGGTCATTCCCAAACTGTGCCCAGTGCATAAGAAAACTCTTACCTTTTCTCCCCATCAGTATCATGTCAAATATCATCCTGCATGGTGCTTCTAAGAGGAGCTAGAACCAATCAGTCTTGTCACATGGCACATCCTTCCTGTAACTGCTAGGACTCTTTGTTGATTGATCGTAAGGTCTTGTCTCCCAATCTAAGCTCAAGAAAGTGAGTACTTACTCTTTATCTTGCTTCTTTTTTGGATCTTCTGTACTGTGCAGGTGCTGGCAAACAGACCTGATATTGTGCGAGAAGATTACATGAATGAACTTTGCACTTTGCAAGATGATGTCCCCGCTTTTGCCAACAAGGTGAGGGCTTCTATCTCAATGTCAAGATCTAGTCAATTCAGCTCAACACACATTTTTTGAAGTGTGTTTTTCCACCTTTGAGGTCTTAAAAGCCATTGAGTTGTTTACAAGTAGGTAGCTCTGGATATCATTGAGGAAGAGATGGGAGTCCCACTGGAGCAAGTGTTTAGCAAGATGTCAGCAGATCCAGTGGCTGCTGCAAGCCTTGGTCAAGTCTACCGTGCCACTCTTAGGAGCACAGGTGAAGATGTTGCAATCAAGGTGAACTTTCAACCCTAAGCTAAACGTTAAAGTCACTGTAAGTTGTGAAGCTCCTCCACAGTGTGTGATGTTCTGCATGAAATCACTGTCATGGAGGTGTGATTTTGTCTACTAGATTTGAGAACATTTTGCATAATATTCATATTCTGATTAGCAAAAAGCTGTAGTTTTCAGCACAAGTATGATCTGTTATGGGTGTTGAAATTTGTTTGGCTGGGAATCCCTGTATCTCCACAGAGCAAGCTATATAGATTCTGGCTACCTAGCATATATACCCAGTTGAAGGCCCCAGGAAAACTGTTGGTCCAAGGTAACTTGATGTTGTGACAGGTTTTCTTTAAATGGGGCACTGTATGCATTAGAATGTCCTTGCATAGTTCTGATTTGACTGCCATGGATGACATATTTCTTGGAATCAATGCTTGTGCTGTTGTATCGCAGGTGCTACGGCCTGGAATTGAGCCAATTATCTACAGAGATCTGTTTCTATTTAGGAAGCTTGCTTCTTTTTTGAATGACATCAGCATCCAGAAGCTTGGGTGCAGCACAGAGCTGATTTTGGATGAATTTGGTGAAAAGCTTCTTGAAGAACTTGACTACACTCTTGTATAGTTCCTGTCTCATGACTTAAGCATATGCTTTCCTCTTTCACTATCTTTTCTGGGTGATACATATGTTCTATTGGTCTGCTTGTACAATTTGTCTTTGATTGTGTTGTGCTTTTTCAATGCTGTCAATTTCCTATTGCTCTATGCTCTCTTTGGCTTTCACAGTGCCTTTTCCTCCTCTTTGATTCTTTGTAAGTTATTCCCAGTTGTGCCTCTTCTGTATTTCTAGTTGTCACACTCTATCTGGGTTGATTATATGGATTCTCATCATACTGAGTCACTCTTAACTGGTTTGCAGGAGGCTCGCAATATTGAAGACTTCTATAACAATTTTCAGAATGACCCAAGTGTGAAAATTCCACGTGTTTATAAAGATCTCAGTGGACCAAAAGTACTTGTGATGGAGTGGATTGATGGGATTCGTTGCACTGACCCACAGGTTAATTTCTTGTTCTGAGTTTTGCTTGGGAGGTGATTGATGACTGAGTTTGCCAGCTCTCAAGGATGTCTTCAGGCATTTTTTGTTTCTGTAATGAGGCCAGAAATATCCTAGATTTCAGTGAGTTGTATTGTTGTGTGAAATAATTGTTCACAATTGTGGCCTAACAGTCCTACATCAAGAATGTTTGCTTTATATTAATTTTTGTGATCTTGAAGATCTGGATCTAGTTGTCCATGGACTGATGTAGTCAATCTATGCAGGGAATCAGGGAGTCAGGAATAGATGTAGAGGCCTTCATAACAATTGGAGTAAGTGCTGCATTACGTCAGTTACTGGAGTTCGGATTATTCCATGGTGATCCACACCCAGGCAACATTTTTGCCATGCAAGATGGTCGCATTGCCTATGTGGATTTTGGAAATGTTGCAGAACTGAGTCAGGTGAATTTTTACTCCTCTGTCTCAAAATTTACTGAAGGAATGACAGAAGAAAACAGTCCAAGCTTATTGTTGATGTTTTTTGCATAGTGAAGGGGCTGGAATAAATCCTTTTTGAAAAACTTGGTATGAATGAGGACTATTAGCAAGCACCACATTTTCTTATGCCTGCACATAAGGGCAAGAACAGCTCAAGGGTGCTACCTTCCAGTTTTGACCTTGACTGCTCCGTGCATCAGTTTGGAATTACACAACTCTGCCCCTGTCCTGACATGGTTGGCCATGGGGTGCTATACACATATGACTCCAGCAGTTGATTTGATGGTTTGCACCTCTTTGGTGGTGGCAGAAAAATAAACAAATCTTGATAGATGCTGTTGTGCATGCGGTAAATGAAGACTACATGGAAATGGCAAAAGATTTCACAAGGCTAGGTTTTCTTGCTCCGGGTACAGATGTTATGCCTATTGTGCCAGCATTAGAAGCTATATGGCAGAACTCCACAGGCAAAGGCCTTTCTGATTTTAACTTCCGGTCTGTTACAAGTGGGTAGTCTAAAACCCCCCAACACTTCTTTTTCTTTCAGTTCATAGATTTTAGCATGCTTTTCTATGTACTCAAATTGTGGTGTTGTACTCATCCTGAAGATCTATTTCAATCTGTAAATTTGAACTCACCTTGAGAAACTCTATTGGAAAGAAAAAAGTGATCTGAATCCCATATTTTCCAGCAAGCCATGAAACCATGACTCTGAAACGCTATAGCGAGCTCTATCATATAACCAATCTGGAGTGGGTGTGGGGTACAACAGGTCGGTGTCAAGTTTTAGTCCTTCAATGGTTTCTGCTGATTTCTTATGATCTCTATTGCAGCAAAATTCAACGAACTTGTGTATCAGTACCCTATTCGGATTCCTGAAAGATTTTCTTTAGTGATCCGGTCTTTGCTTACTCAAGAAGGAATCTGTCTTAATCTTCAGCCTGACTTCAAGTTTCTTGAGGTGCTGTCTAACTCATTTCAATTTACTAGTGTTTGGTTTTAATATATCCAATGTGACATGATATATTTCCTAGTTGGAGGATCATGCATGTGAGTAGCTTCTTAAGGCAACCGATGTATTGTTTCATCTTCTTTTTGTGCAGGTAGCATACCCTTATGTAGCCAAGAGACTTCTAACTGACCCAAATCCAGCATTGCGGGAACGGCTTATTCAGGCAAGATATCATACTCCAAATCATGGTTGTGAAAGAATGCTGGAAACCAGAATGGTTATAGGTGTTTATTTCCCTTCTCTAAGCTTTGAATGAGATTGTGTCTAGGATTCATAGACAGAACTTTTGATCTCAGAACAAGGAGGAAATGCGCAAACTGGTGTGTGATATTCTAGCTGTCCCAATCACAATCTTGTGTCTGAAAAAGTGAGTGACATGTATTGGGGTGATCCAGTGACTCATCTCAACTCATCATTAGTCAAAATTAGAGCAAGTATATTTCCATAGGAACTGACCATTTTTTGAAAGGAAAAAAACAGGTGCTGTTTAAGGATGGTTTATTCCAGTGGAAGCGCTTAGAGAATTTGATCCTGTTAGCAAGAGAGCAAGTGACAATGATTAATCGTAATACCCCTTTGCAACACTCAAAAAAGGGCACCAGGTTCACATGGTTCCTTTCTCCGACTTTTGTGTATTTGTTTAGTGTGACATGCTTTTGGTGAGGGGGTTCAACTTTTGGGTTCTGATGAGAGTCCCAATTACTGGTAGAGTTGGCTGATGGTGGGATTGGTACTAAATTATTTTCTTTTGTCAAGTCAATCATATCCATAGATTCTTGTGATGGTTTTGAGCAGACTTCTAAAGACATGAAAAATGATGAAGGTAATGGTTGGTTGTGCCCAAACCTCCAGAAATGAAGAGGAGAGGAGGAAGTCAGTGGCTGATGGGAAGCTAGATTTGACGGATACAATAAAAGATGGTGCACAGGTTGTAGCTACTGATGCAGCATTACGGCAACAACTTCTTATGGCATTCACAGAAGACTCCCGATTACATGTTCGTGAGGTACAAATCCTTGCATTCATTCTTTTAACAATGATTAGCAAGGGAAAATCACAAGGCAATAAAATATCCCAGGATGAAGTGTAGGAAATCAATGTCTTAACTAGTTTTTATGGCTAAAGCTGTAGGTCAAATCTGTATTGAGGCACTTGCATGATTGCATGTTGAGGATTAAAAACTACATACTTGTTCACTGATATGATTCAGCTGTGTTAATCTTGTTTTCCTGTTTTGCAGCTGCTAGATATTTATAGGCTTGTTGAGGGAAAATTTGATCCAACTTTGGTGTTAACAGGTTTGATCCAAGGTATATTCAAATTTCTTCACTTGTCCTGTGTGTTGCTTTTGAACAGTTGGGTCAGAAGTTCCAGAACAAATCACTTAGAGCCCATTTTGAATGATTTAAAGATCTGTACTGAAGAGTCATTTCCTATGTCCCATATATTGTGGAGACTGGTGCCACCATTTCATGTTCCTCTATATTTCTTCTGGTCAAAAACCACTTTCCTGTTGCAATTTGAGTAGGAAATTCCCCTTCTCAGCATTGAAGGATGCTTGGTGGGTGTGCAGGCATCCCAAATGCTACTCGTGAATTGTTGCTTGCATGGAGTGACTCAGTGCTCGTGGATCGCCGATAAAGTCCTCCTTTTTCACACTGCAACAGGTTTGATTTGCTTTTTAGTGGCATGCAGCACGCATTGTTTACTATACCAAAGGATCTCACATATTCTAGTCTATTGTCTGATTGTATATTAGACAACAACACAGGTCTCCTTCCAACAATTTTGGCATTGCTCAAATTGTAGCCTTCTCAGTTCAGGTTTTGTTTATCCATGTTCAGTCATAAGTAATGGATTGCTTCAGTATCATGGGTGGTGCTGCCATTTGTGTTCCTTGTAACAAACAAAAGTAGTGGGAAAATAAATTGAAATGGTTCACAATGTTTTAGAGTTGCCAAGATGTTTTGCATATGCAGGTACCCAGGATGAGTTGTAGGTATTTGGATATGATTTAGAGGTGTTATGTATTTCATGAACAACATCCTTAAAAGGCAAAGCAAAATATTAACAAGAGCTTAAAGGGTGTAAATCACAATCAAATGGACCAAAAAAGACATTAGATAGTCTCCAGTGAGGACTACAATAACGGTGTAGTGTAGTGTACATGTTTCCTTATATTTACTTGTCGCGTTCCCTAATTTACAGAAAGGATTGGTGTATCTTAAAAAGTACTCAATATATTATGATTTTTTTAAGAGTGTAAGCATCAATGTTTAAGTCACAAAAAAATACACCTTTATTTGCATGCTTTGGGCAATAGATGATATGCATATAACCACCTTGGTTAGCTATGGGACAAGAATAAGATGAAAATGTGTTCTTCAACTTCCTCAAGTCCACACATCATTCATCCTGCATAATGGTGCGTTGGTGGTGGTTTAACAAGGGCCCTCCCCATGATTGTGACCGCCATCACTTCCCAAATTGCCCGGCCACATGAAACTTCAGGTTATGAACTGCCCCACATTTTTTTAAGTAAAAAAGGACATGTGCAAAAATCTCCACAAAAAGAAAGAAAACACCCAAAAAAACAAAAAATCATGAGAAAACAAATTTCAAGGAAAAAATAAAGTAGAAAGGAAACTGGCATAGCCTGACCCAAAACAAAGCCACACAAGTATGTATGTATGCATGTATGTATGTATGTAGTATCTATCTATTTGTAGGAAGGTATAAGAAAAGGGAATGAGTTGTTAATCCCGAAAAATCAATTTAAAAATACTATTTCAGTAATTAAACATACAAACAGTAATACCACGTAATTTCTCATAATTTTATTATGTTATTAATATAAATCAATGTCCAATAATTTGTTTTGATTTCCTTTTTTTTGGGGCAGTAGTTGTTTAGTCACGGAATCCAACCCTATAGTCACCGAAGGTAAAAGGTAAAAACCTAAAACTCTAGGGACTCGTGGCTTTTCACTCTCCGCCCTTAGAAGGGCTGGCTAAGGTCTGTCATTTGCTGCACGTGCACGTGTCATGGTTTCACACCAAAGGACCTTAGAAGGGCATTGATAAGGGCCGTCGTCACTGCTTCTGCGTTCGTCGTGGTTTTACATCGGCCGTTAGGAGGGCGTAACTAAGGGTCGTCGTCTTGTGCGTGTGCGTTTGTGAAGGCGCGCCTGTCGGTTTGTATCTGCAAGCGTTTCTTCATTTGTTGCTGCTGGCGATTGTGTTTGTGTTGCTTTTGTGAGATTGCAAACGTTGGAGCGCTATGGAGGCGGCGAATGCGCATAGTGGCAGTGTGGCATCGTTCAAGACCCGTGTGGATGATACCTTTGCTGCGCTCTTCTCTCCTTCCTCTGGTGCCTCGTTTTGGTCAGTCTCGGACCGCGGTATCGCTCCGTCTGGTTTGAAACCGTCGGCGCAGAGTAGGGGGAGAGATGAGGAGGTGGAAGTAAGTGGAGGTAGTGATGACGGAGATGAGGGTAATGATCTTGTTGATGATCATGATGAGGAGGAGGAGTTGGCGGCGGCAGTGGAGGAGGCGGAGGAGGAGGGACATGGGGCTTCTGCTTCGCAGTATGAGAGATTTGTTAGGCTTGTGAACTCCAGGCGGCGTGGAAGAGGGGAGACGGCGGGAGATTTAGAGGCGGCGTCAGGGAAGAGGACGGGAGCGGTGGTGAAGGGTTTAGGAGAAGGAGGAATTGATCGGGAGTGGGAAGAGGATTTGGAGGAATTGGAAAGCGACGAAGAGGACGGGGAAGAAGACGCGGACGAGGAGGATGACGATGTGAGACGGAGGGTTGGGAAGCGGAAGAAAATCGGAGAGTGGGAGGGTCAGGAGAAAGAGTTAAGGTTTAGGGCTGAGGAATCACCGGTAGAAAGGAGACAGGCGAAATTGGAACAAGAAGATCTCGAGGATGACGACGAGGAAGTTCGGCAGATGAGGCAAATGGTTGGAATGGACGAGACATTAGACTTCGAGGTTCGTCTGCCGCAACTCTCTGCCCTTCACTTCCATGTGGCCATGATAGGGTAAGATGCACAGAGCTCCAGTTTTGTCTTAGAAAACGAAACCAGCCAATTCCTGCTCAGCCTTCGGAAAATTTCTGTCTTCTATTTCATGTGCAATGTATTTGCGCTTGTATAGTCATGGATTTTGTGTCATGAAACGATTCACAGCAGATTCTGTAGATGCATATGGGAGATGCATACAATGATGATGTATGCATCCCATGGTTTGGAGGAGACAGATTCTACTACATGCAGATTGTGTATCTAGTGAAGATACATCTCTTTGCAAGTCAGTTTGTCAATTTGTGTGTCGTGTTAGTGCAATCCTATTATTTTGCTATATGGATTGTTCATAATATGTGAAGCATGGCTCACGTGGAAGTTCCTTCCATTCTCCATTAGTTTCATTGGTCATTGCTTTCCCTCCTGCAATCTCTTCTAGCTCTTCACTTGACCCTTTGCCCAGTGAACTGTATTGCTATTGGATTTGAGCTCTATCATGCTAAGGTCCTCAGTTTGCCGCCTGATAAATTGAACAGACTTATGAAAGTTTTGTCAACTTATCAGCATAACATTGTGATCTTTTGGTGATTCCCTTTCTTCACATGATTCTGTAGCTAAGAAATCCAGAACCATTTGTTTTCTGGCCATATGAGCTTGTCAGAAATGTAGCTTTTTCCAATAGTAGCTTCTTATTTGGGTATAGACAGCACACAACTTCTGTATGTATTTGATTAGAATAACCTTTCTTTTGTGCACTCAAAGACAAGGTTCATGGGGTTTTGCACCCACTCCAACAAGCTATGGAGAGTTGACAACTGTGATCGATATGAATCTTTTTTGTGGTCAATTTTGTGGGGTATAGGTGTATTTGTATTGTTCATTTTCTGAGCATCTCTAATAACTGTCTCCGACCTAGCTGCTTGTTTGGAATTGAATCACTAGATGACCCAAAGCAATCTCAGTTGTACAGGTATCTGTTAGGGTTAGTGGTCCAGTCGTTCTCTTTGGAGGAAAAAATGGATTTGGAAGCCAAGATTCAGCTGGAGTATATTCTGTATTTCACCATGTTTCAAGTGTTTAGTAAGTTTTTAAAAAAATTTCTTTGCAATCCCACCAGTTGCAAACAATCAACATCCTTCAGTTATTTGAAGGAATTGTGGACTGATGAAGACTTCTGGTTGACTGAGATCATGAAAGGAGTTTGCAATGAATTCTCTAGAAATTGTGGCACATGGAGCGTGAAGGTGGATATGCAGAAATCCTACCATGCATGAGGTCATTCTAGTCATCTTTTTCTTTTGTAGTGTCTTTGCAACTATATCTTGACCCTCACAGGATTTTAGATTTCTGGTGTGCATCCAGATATTTTTCAGTTTAGTGATTTTGCTTGATGAGGATTTGCTGTACAGGAGGAGGAGGATGAGTATGACAAGGTTGCAGTGGGCAGGGAGGGCACTGAAGACAGGATCTTCATGGGCCAGGTGAAAGACTTCAGTGGCACCAACATCAATCTTGTCAACTCACTTCCAAGCTCCCTCCCTGAATTGCGTCAGACTTCTCGAGATGCACGGGCCAATCATAAAGCTGCACTTGCTCGCCTAGAGGAGGATGACCGTGAGGCAGCAGCTGCTAGTGGGGCTGCTCCTGGAGTTCCAGTGGAAAGAGTTTTAGAGATAGGAGAGTCTACTTCTATGCAGAGCAGAGAAGCCTGTATGACACTCTCTCCAGGACAGGGCAAAGATGAGGATGCTATGGAGATTGATGGAGGAGATGGTAAGATTTCCCAGTTTGACTTTTTATGTTCTGCAGTGGCTGAAGGTATTTGATCTTAACAACTGTAAGATAACCAGAAAATGTTCATAACAGATGCAATATAAGCATTATGGGGTAGAGGAAGTCTTGAGATCCTTGTTACTTTTGAATAATTCACAATGTACAGTTAGATGGTAGTTCTATCAAATGCAATCGTAGAGCTTCCTGGTTAATTAGGAATGTCAAGTGCTGAAATTTGACTACTTGACTACAAGTATAGGTCACAAGTGCCTGTCAGTGATATTATGGTATGTTGGGGTCTAAATTCCTGATATTTACAGCTCATATTCAATATCATGTGGGATCGTCTCTTACTGTTTGGTCAGTTGCAGGTGTACAAGTTGTGGACACAAGCATTGAACATACTCACAGTAAGCAGCAGCCAATACAGACAAAGCTGGAGATGTGTCTGGTAAGTGGTCGTGTCCAAGGGCAGAAGTCTGGTAAAAGGGTCAGGTTTGCAATTGCTGAAGATGCAGAAAATGAGCGAAAGGCAGGTCGAATCAGTGGACCTCACTCCAACAATGCTTCGGCATCTCAAGAACCTGTGGGGAGTCAGTTGGACCCAGTATGGAGAACTGATTTGACCTCCAGCTCTGGAGCTGTGAGTAGGAGAAGTCAAGTTCCTGACTATGTAAAGCACCCATGGAAGTACATTCAGTACACCATAGACTGGTCAGAGCAGGATGATGACAAGCAAAATCTGGCTGCTTTCCATGCTATGCGGGATGGATCTTCTGCAAAAGTTTCAGATGGAACCCCAGTGGAACAGCAAAGTACTGTAGAAGTCCACAAACCAATACGTTTTACCCCAAGGAGTCTTCGAGAGGGATTTGTCAAAGAGAGACAGGATGAGATAATGAAGAGTAGCTCAGATCAGTTGGGCATCATACATGCAGTAGAGAGTGGTGACAGAGGATTATTACTTCCCATGAGTATTGCTGCAGGCCTTGATCTGGATCAGGACCAGGGTGGGGGGGGATCTTCTGAGTCTGAAAAAGGAGCAAGCTCAAGTTCTCCAAACAATGTGACAGCTGATGTAAAACCAGGTCGAATACGAAGACAGTATCGGTCGAAAGGCAACACATCTGATGAAAGTGATGGCAGTTAAGCATTACTTTTGCTCAAAGTCATCTTTTTCAGATTCTCAAAGGTCTTGTTTTGCACGATTCATGTTTGATTTCCTGGTGGAAGCACACATGAACGTTTTTCCTAGTAGATCTAGCTAGCAAGGAAAGAAATCAGCCCATTCCGAACCCATGTTTGCTGAGCAGAAACTGCAGCAGTTCTAGAGGATCCAGCTTGAAGTACAGGTCATTTTCACAAGCATGCTCTTGGTCACCCACCCTGAAGTGGGATAAACATTCAGCATGTATGAGGTGTGCCCATCCACTTTGTCAATGCACACCAAATAAGACCTTTGTCAAATCTGCACAGTAATTGCTGTGTGAGTGGGGCAAAATGTGCTGGTGTGAACCCTTATCTCCTCATACACATGCATCCTTTGCTGCAGATGGAAACTTGGTGATTTATAAGACTCAGATTCTAGTCAGGCTTCGTAATTTGTTGGCAGGGAATCTCCCCAGCCAAAAGACCTCAAGCTCATCTGCAGCAACCAACCCAATCTTAGGCAAGCTTTGAAATTGTAAAACTGTTTCCTGCCTGCAAAAGCAATACTGATAAATACCTAGTTCAGTTGTCATTGAGCATACCTTGACTTTCAAGACACTGCATTATTTTAATAAAGATTCAGATGAAAATATGTCATTCTGGTTGATACTAAGAATGCTCTTCAGTTGTTTCAACTATTTATATCACATACTGCTTATCAGCATGGTGGCAGATAGATACTACCCCTTACCTGGTGAATTTTTTCAACCTCATGCTTTTGTAATTCTGCTAGCAATATACTAGTAAGACAGTTTTGAGATACTATTAGTTGCCTACATTTTGTAAAGTAGAAAAAGATTTATCAGCTGAAAAATGTGCAGAGGTTTCTCCCTCTGATTTTTTGTTCCATGGATTTGGTCACTCTGGTTGAGCAAAACAAGGCCTGTGGTTTCCATCCATTAAAATTCAACTTCCAAGTCACTGGTAAGCAACAAAAGCTGTAAGAGGATCAAACCCCGGCTTTTCAATTAAGACAGCTTGCTAGCAAACACAAGAAAATGCCATGAAGTAATACATTGGCCTGAAAAAGAGTGCCATGAAATAGCTATACAAGCCATGAAATAAATGGAGACAGCTCTCCACAACTATGGTATATAATTTGGCTTTGACGATGAGTTACTATGGCTGCTACTCTGGTAAAGCTCTAGCTTTGCAATGGCTTCTAAGACATAATTTTTGAGTTCCAAGTTTTGATTCAAAACCACCGAGCGATTTGCAATTTCCAATGTCTTCAATACATGAGCTTGTGCCAGAAAATCGCTGTCTGGAACATTCAGTGACAAACAACAAAGGAGCTTTAGTGCCTGTGTTAGTGTGAACAAGTCAGAGTTTTTTAACAAGGCCACCAAATGTGAAGCCCCATTTGATTCCAGAATTGTTTTCGAGTGTTCAACATGGAGGTAATTGTTCCTGTTTGCAAACTTATATAGAGTGTCTGCAGCCTCCGCTGCCACACCAACATCCCAGCTTGAGAGTGCCTGTGTGATTGGAGCTATGACCCGGGCTGGTGCTGGAAAAACGCGTGCCAGGCTTCCCATAGCTGTTAGACATGGCCTCTGCACAAGTACCTCAGATCATTAGCCATGATATTGTAACCATGAAAGCTATACCCAGAAAGTACTCAGCCTGGCCATACCTGGTAACATTAATCACCACAGATTGCATGAAATAGATAAGATCAAATCTAAATTGATCGTCACCACCATGAATACCAGAACGAGCACCTACAGATTTAGATTGTAAAACCTCATTTATACCTGGAGCTCAGGTTCGCCTTTCTCAATAACCCGTAGGAGCTGCTCCACCACAGCTTTAGCAGCAGGAGAATTGGTCTTGAATGCAGCCCTCCGAAGTTCTGCATCCTGCTCTGCTGCCCCTGCAATCTCCATAACTGCCATGACACAATTATATTGCACATCATCCTTGTCAAACTGTATCAGCTTGGCAAAACAAAGCAGAGCACGAGTGTCAGTGATGCTCTTGCTGTTTTTCACATTGTTACGGGCCAGTTTCCATAGTGCACGAGCTGCTTCTGCCTTCAGTGCTGCTTTTGTTTTTGGATCCTCATTGTCCCGACTGTTCTGGCTTATTGTGCGTAAGGAAGAACTCTGCAGTGATGGTCTCCCATTGTCAAGGCTAGTGCGGGTTGCAGACATGCTTTTGGAGTCATTCTGGACCACATTGGGCTTTGGTGTGATTCGTGAAGGGGAGCTAGAATTGCTCTCAGGGCCTGGTACTTCTTCACCTGGTTGCTCTCTGTGAGTGACACTGCCATCCTTTTGATTAGTCATTGTCGACTTGACAACTGTGTGGATGCTCACTGCTTTTGTGGTCTTGCTTGAATCCTCATTGATATCATGCCCTAGCAAGAAGACAAGTAGCCGGATCCCACCTGCACCAGCAATCTCAACCTGTGCTTCCTCATCGTGTTCACAAAATTGAGATATAGCCCAACAAACCATAGCCTGGAGACACAATCACTTACGGAAATCAACACAAATCTAATTTATGTCCTGAAGGAAAAGTTCCACTACTTAGCATCAAACCATCACTTGCAGAAGTAAGAATTGAAATGAGATTCAGAACACAAACAATCGAATGTCTATTTATTCAATATGACCAATGTTTCCTGCTATATTGAAATTCTTTCTTGGTTGACCACAAACAGAACAAAATGTTGTACAGTAGTGATTGATTTGGCACAGATGTCAAAAGGAAAATAAATTCTTGCACAGCAGGATAAGAGCTATCTTACCACTTTTCTATTGCTGTTAATATGACTACTGTCACAATCTTCAAAGGTGCCACAATGCATATTGCCCATAGGTACAGTCATGGCTGTAATTCAGGGTTCTCAATGGTAACAGAATTCATAGTACATTGTAAAAGAGGACTGCAATACAGAGAAAAGGACTGACCTGGACTTTCATGGACCCACGAACCAAAATCTGTAGGAACACAATGATGGAACCCTCTTGTCGCATTCCTGAAACACGACGCTTATCAGCAGCCAACCATCCAAGAGCCTTTGCTGCTTCTTCCTGCCCTTCAGGTGTTCCCTCTCTCAACAAGCGCAGCAATGGTTGCACCCCACCTTGATCAAAAATGATGTTTCCATTGCGGCTATCTTTTGCTAAATCTGCCAAATTTGAGGCCCCGATTGCCTTTTCCTCAGCATTCCCAACATGCACAATTGAGATATATTCCCACACCATGGACAAAACTGGTTCTGTAGAGGCAATTGGGGGAAGCCCCATAAAATCAGGGCGATCCTCACCACTTGCAGAGATGTTCAGAAGCCATTGGGCATCAGCAATGGAATTATCAAGATACTGGTTTACTTTCCGAAAATCTGAGACATTTGTGATTGTGATGACACGCTTGAGCATACCACTCCGCCTGCATTTCTTCACAAGCCCAAGTGCTCTCTCAAGTGTTTTCTCAACTTCCAAGGCAATCTTTCGGGTTGGGCTTTCATAAAGGCCAGCTGGATTTGTGATGGAGAAGCGAGCTGCCTTTTTCAATAAGCTCGCAAGCCTGTCAACTTTCTTGTCAAGGTCCAGACAATCTTGTTTGAAAGACTCCACTTCCTTTGTTGCCTGTCTTATGCTTTCTGCCATCTTGATTTGGGATCCAAGAATATCTTCCACCCTGGGTCCCAACTGCAGTGCATTGTAGTGCAGTGTCCCATCCATTGGACAACCTTTCCCCTTCCCACCCCCTGTTTAAGAAATTTTAAAAACTGTTATTTGGGATGATCAATTGAACCAAGACTCTTGCAATCAAGGTTTTCTGTCCCAGGTAAAATGAAAAGGGTACAGCACACTCTGCAACCAATGAGAAAGAAGGACCTAACTATTCCTAGAGAGGGAAAGAACTGGAATGATGGGAGGAAATGTTAAACATACTACTTATAGGAACAACACCATTACTGGAAGTTTGGAGGCTGCATAACGAACAGGACCCAACCAGTTACAAAATCAAACACCCAGTTAAGATTTAAAGTTCTTCTGAGCTAGGGGATGTTAAGGGGAGTAAGTGAAAAGTCTCAGGTTGACATTCATATACAGCCTTGGAAAGAGATGAACCAGCAAGAAAACATTGAAAGCTTGTTCTCAACTAGTGTGGATGCAGGGACATCAAGCAAGTAACTCAGCATAGTGTACTGCCAGATGGAACCGAGGTCAAAGAAACCTAAACAACCAGCTGGTCAAAAGCTCAACACTATACATCAGGAAAATGCCATGAATGCAAGGAAACTGCATATCAGTCTGATTTGAGTTCATTGTTAAGACTGCAGCCCAAATCAGTACCAGAAGTAGCACTTATTTATAACAATCCCTCTATGTTGCAGCATATGAGCAGATCCAGCCTCAGCTACCCTAGGAATATTCGGCAAGAGTAAAGTCAGATGACCCAAATTCTGAGCACGTGAGTTGAAATCAATGCTTGCACTGCTTGCAGTGATTTCAACCCAGGTGGCCATGATTTCTATCCACTATACTATTGGCTCAACTTTTGAGGAAGGTTTCTTTACTGAATTGTATTGTACATCTTGGGAGGCTGCTTCACACCAGTAATGAAATCATCTCTGAGAAGTCCACTAGAACAGAGGAACAAAGAGGGCTCTTTCTACACAAAGAGAGATCTGAAAAATTGGTGCTGGTTTCTTGCTAATCATCAGTATCCTAGCAAGACAAGCAGACTTATGGAGAGCTTGAATTACCTCTTTTGGAAAATGCTTCTCCTGGAGAAACCTGCAGAAGATGGATCTACAATAGATTGTTGATCTCAATGAACAGCATTGTGTTCTGCTGACTTTCCATTTTCCAACAAAGCTTTCACATGCAGAACCAGTGCTCAGTACTTCCAGAAAGCAGAATTTTCAAGTGAACACTTTGAATGTAGAGTGTTGTACAGTACAGAGACCCCAAAGAGAACTGAAACAAGATCCAAACTACAGAGAGGGATTTGTTTCAGAGAGGTCACTGGAACTATGCCAACAACATCTATCAAAGCTCCAGAGATGTTGTGGACATCACACATAGTTAATAAATTAGAAGAGCACACCCATTTTACATAAACAATCCAACGACAATTGAGGAGAGGGTGAGGAATTGAGCACTAGAAAACCACTGAAATGAGAATTCACGAGGGAAGAAAATGCAGTGAATTTCAAAAAACACATAACACTCTACAAAAAAACACCAGGAACTTAACTCACAATCACATCCAGAAATGAGCAATCAATAGGCAGATGTGGCGACAAGGAAAAGATCAATGTAGTTGCAGAACTTCTACAGAACATGGAAGGTGACAACCAGAGACGTGTTGTGGCAGTTCTGGCCAGACCAAAACAAAGACTCCAAGAATGAATGCAGCCATAAGCTGCTTTGTGAGTGTCACTCACAAATTATCATCAGACCATCACCTTCATCATGAAAGGAATGGCAGGAAGAAGCTGCCATCATCACTCCTCCCTGACTTCATCATCAGGCTGGCCGAGAACAGCTCAAACATGCTAAGAACTTAGGGCAAACAATTATACCACCATCCGCTAGCTTCCTCCTGAGAGTTTCTTTCGCAATTCCGAAAGCTTCTTGAAGATTCAGACAGTCACCATGCTGGTTAGCTTCTCAGAGAAGAAAAATCTGCACACAATCCACACACATAACAAAACCCCCTCTCTCTCAATCTCTCACTCTCTCAATCCCATCCCTCATCACCAGACACCAAGTTGCGCAAAAGCCAGAGAAGAAGAAGCAACATAAAAAAACAGGGAGAAGAAGAAGGAGGAGGAGGAGGAGGAGGAGGAGGAGAAGCAGCGCCTGGTGCAGCACCGACGACAAATTCACACAAGCTCACAAGCTTGCTAAACAAATACCACGCTGTAAGAAAGAAAAAAGAAAAAAAGAAAAAAAAAAAACAGCAGCAGCAGCAGCCAAAAGAGAAGACTCAGGTCCCACACTCTTCTTCCTATTCCGCACCCAAAGAGAAGCACAGAAGAAGAAGCGATGCAGCATCCATCAATCATCAGCAATCGTCGAAGGCCGACTTGCTTGCTTCCCACAACAACAAAGCCGAACTCTATTTCCTAGTTAACGAGAATTTCCCCTTGCCCAAACCAACCTCCACACGGAAACGAGAAGCTTTTACAAAAGAAAAAAGCAGACAACAACCACAACAACCACCACCACCACCATCATCATAGAGATTCATTCCACAGCTGAACAGAGAATCTGCAACAGCGGGAAGCAGCAGCGGAAGCAGAGTGAGCGACGATGGAATCGCTAGTCTACTGCAACGCGACAGGAGTCTGTTCTACTGTGGTCGGTCTACCTGCTGCTTCCTCCGCGCATACACGTAGTTTCCGGTCACCCCCGCGGGCGAACACCCGTGACCACCGGTGAGCACTGGAAGGAGAAACTGGTGATAGGCGGTAACCGGACCGGGTCCGGGCTCGGGGCCGTGCGCGGGGGACCAGGGCGGGCACCGGGGACGGGGAAACTGTGTTACCGACAGTAGGTAGGTAGGCGAAAATGTTAGAAGAACCCCGAACGATTTTTTGGGTATTTTCCCAGGGAAAAGGGATGTGTTCTATTTGGGGGCCCGGGGGTGAGGGGGGGGGGGACGGGGAGGGTAACCTCATAACCCTAGCATCTTTGCTTATCTCATTTGTATTCTTAAACACCTTCAAAGTTTATGGTATTATTT
>Ga0116227_10001336_pt1 | contig 54581 bp, 52 predicted proteins | sample S1TSphgellanicum_FD_89693 | JGI IMG/M metagenome (GOLD analysis project Ga0116227, IMG submission 89693) | Host-associated microbial communities from peat moss isolated from Minnesota, USA - S1T2_Fb - Sphagnum magellanicum MG | ecosystem: Host-associated > Plants > Peat moss > Unclassified... | reverse complement strand
TTTTTTTTTTTTTTTGGTATTGACCAAGACTACCTTTTTTTTCTTTTAGCTACTGTCCGTCCCGATTAAGGGGACGGATGAAATGTCCGTCCGGCTTGATGACGAGACAGATTTAAGGGAAGACCAGAAAAAAAATATTTAGGCCTTGGACAGCCCATAATCAATTTTTTTTTTTTTTGTATTGACCAAGACTACCTTTTTTTTCTTTTAGCTATTGTCCGTCCCAATTAAGGGGATGGATGAAATGTCCGTCCGGCTTGATGATAGGACGGATTTTGGGGAAGCTTTTTTTCTTTCAGCTACTGTCCGTCCCGATTAAGGGGATGGATGAAATGTCCATTCAGCTGGATGATCACAAAATAATAATAAAAATAAAAAACACAAAAATAAAAAAATAAAAAAGTTAAAAGTTAAAACGCGAACCAAGTTTAAAGAAACCGGGGGACTTCACAGTGGCCGAAGGTCATGGGCACCCACTAGTCAACTATAACATCCTCATGCCACTGCAAATTACTGCTACAATGGAAGGTTTGAAAAACTGAAAAAATAGTCACCATAAACTACACACTACAACTACCAAAAATATAGTAATTGATTACATACCTTATCTTGTTATCTGCCTAATCCTTGATGGCATCTTCAAAAGGAAAGGCATCCAAAATGTAGTGGTCCCATGCAAACATCTTCATAACCAAATTAAGGTGTGTGGTTAATCGATTCCATAACTTTCATTTCATGAAAGATAAAGTGGAGAAGCAACATTTGTCTTCCACACTCCCTAAAACCATAACCACCACAACCTCCACCAATGCAAAATATTTTGAAAGTTGGTGATGTAAAAGGCTACTACATGCAATTTTAAACCATAGCCCAAAGATAGGGTTACATGGCAACGAAAGTTCCAATGCAATGTAACATGGTTGTTTTGCAAATTAATTTTGAAAAGAGAAGTTGAAACATCAAGTCTCCCTTCATCAAGAAGAGCAGGGATCTTCACCTGCTCATTTTCTAAAGGTCGATGAACTTTTCAAAGCAAAATTCAGCCTTTAGCAAAACCAATTGCCTTCGGAACATTTTATCAACATAAAGATCTAGCCAATACTGAAAATAAATGATGCCTATTGAATTCATCAAGTCTTAGTTTGGAAATTGTCACTCAAACTCAACAATTAAAGACACGACAACATGTGAACATGCAACCTTGATTACCTCAAAATCGGTTGTATAGTCATCTTGTGTAATTTGGGTGATAACTCTAATAAGCGGACATTTCTTGTACAACTGATATTACTTACCCATGAAGAAAAAAATGACATATTAAATGTTTGTTACAAGATTAGTCCATTAACCAATCAAGAGCTAGGCATTACTACACTAATGCAAATTTAAGAAGGGTTTGAATCTCTTTCAGGAATATTTCTTCTTTGGATCAACATACATGTTGTAAAGGTTAACACATTACATTTTCAGGAATGTCACAAAATAATGCACAAGACTATCTTTTAATTGTGCAAATTTTATGAACGCATGCATTACCTTTAGCAAGGGCATAATACATGTCAAGCCCATGACCACCTCAATGTCACAAAATACCCCAAATTTTTCCAAGTAGTCGCCATGACATTCATATCATTAGTCATCCTCACCACTAAAGATCTATAGGAATCGAATACACTCCTGAATACAACCAGAAATCATGAATACACTCATGGTACCACTATGAGATCATAAGATCATGATGTCATGAATACCACCAAAGATCATGAGTACCATGAGTGTACTCAACAAGAACTCACTTAATGGGGGACAACATCAAAATCCACTTAGTTTTTACATTCCACAACAATTGCAAGCCTTTGGTTTTCAACAACTTGGCAAAAACACATTGTTCAAGATGCCATTTTGGGGAAGAGGAGAAATAGGTGTATGTATTCTTGAACAAGCCTTCCAGCTTAGAAACTAAAGGCAAAACAAAAAAAAATTTACACCACACTAGGTTAATGTGGTGTGCCATGCAATGCATTGTGGTAAAAAAAGGTGTCGTTTTGGACTTCAGCTGAATAATAATACCCATGTGGACGATAGTCAACATTGAAATACCATCTAAACCAAAACAAGCCACCTTGCTAGCAATCTACTCAACTGAGAAACCCCCATATTTTTCCAAAGATCCTAAAATTAGCAAGGTTAGGTTATTCGAAGGACCTCCATCAACCACCTTCTTAAGATTTAACAACAATGACACTTTATTAAACCCATCAATGACGTAAACATGCACATTACGCCACAATTGGTTGTCAATTGTGATAAATTTGTCACAACTAATAACAATATACTTGGTTTTTTTCTTTGTGGCTTTAATGGATCTGAAGACAATTTGGTGCATGGTTTCAACCATCTATTAGCCAATGAAGTCAAACTAATGCTTGTAGGGCGTGTTCTTCACCTTTAAAAACTCAAACAATTGTTTCATTTTTTCAAATTTTGTCAAAGGTTGACCAAGCTTCAAAACAAAAAAATAACAACAAATTGAATGATTTTGCACTTATTGTCCATAACAATTTTACCAACACACACCATTTCAACAACGGTGTTTCAACCTTTATTAACCCACAACCATTCATTTTTGGCATGTTGCTTGTTTTTTGACATGAAATACTGCCCTACAACACATTTAGTGCATGTAACTTTGCACTTTTGCCTTCCTACATGTTTTTGCAAACTATCAAATTTCAACAACAACAATTTTTCTCTACCCTTGATCTCGCCACACACCTTGCACTAAACAATATCAATTTCCCATCACATCTGATTACAACTTCTACCCACAACAATTTTGCAACCTACATTTCCTAGAAAACACGATTTAACTCCCATTCCATTTTCTTACACTTCCTCTCTAGATTTTGTGGGATTGGCTTTGGAGCAATAATATTAATATAATTAGAAGGTTGACAAGATCACAAGATGATGTAGGTGAGAAGGGAGTGGATACATGGGAACTCTAAGATGACAAAGTTATGTTTGTTAGCACTTCACCTTGGGCATTAAAGAAAAACTTGTATATTAAAACCTTCATGTGGTTGCAAAGGGCAAGCATGGTGAAGGAGCTTGAAATGTCCAAAAGATAAAAAACATAAAGAAGTTGACAAATATTACAAAAACTTTCAAGCTTCTTTACTAGAAAATGCCATAAGCCTGAAGTTCGATTTACTAAAGGCCAAGCTCGACCTAAAAAGAAAACAAGTGTGATGCAAATTTAAACAACAATGCAAAGAGTTAGAAAAACAAAAACAAAATATGATGAATGTAATGTTCAAAAAAGAGGGCAAACATTTATCTACAAAGATGGAGCTCATTATAGTCTTCACAAACTCTAGTGTTGCAATGGACTTCCTAAGCTCCATCGTTCGTGCTTATATAATGACCTATTTTTGTGCTCTAATGTAGTTAAGCCAAACCCTCTTGAGTCATTGAATGTTGGTCTAAAAAATTGATACCCTAAACTTTGAAAAGCGTTCATTCCCTTCAAGTGCACTACTATTCATGCCATTATAAACCATATCATGGTTTCCTATAATTACTATTGATTTATACAATGAAAGATCAACAAACTCCAAGTTCATCACCACATAGAGGATGTGACATATTAATTGAAGGTTAAAGAATGGTGGCGATTTGGGGAGTAGTGGGGAAGATGGCTACAAAGCTCAAGAAATGGAGAAAGGGAAGTGTTGGAGCAAGAGCTCAAGAAATTGGAGAAGGGGAGGTGATGGAGCAAGATCTCAAGCAACTGGCTGTCAACATGGAGAAGAGGGAAATCAAAGTGAGGCAATCTTCGATGGCATGGCTTCACCCCATCTGTGACGTCGTCTGTTAGGGCAATTGAGATGATGACTAGCCCTAGATCTGAGGGCTCAGAATATGGTGAATCGGATGGAGTTAAACCTTTGGACTTAACAAAGGGATGTAGAACAACCTTTTCAGAGGTGGCCACTTGATGAAATTTCGCCAAAACAAAAACACTGGTCTAAATATGGCTACTTTGAAGTCCTAACCATTTTTTTCCTCATACTATGGCAACTTTTGCACAATTTTTTCCAAAAACACTCTTTGTACACTTCGCACCAGAATTCTTTTTCTCACCACAATGCAAAAATTCACCCACAACAAAATCAATGAATATTTTTTGGGTGAATTCTATAATGAATTCTTCTAAAGCTTTGAAACAAGGGCAACTTAGTAACCTGACTTTCCACTAAGGACTCAAACCCTGTACGAATTTCCCCACATGGGAGAGAAGAACATTAAAGCAGAGAACAACTAGAGTACCCACTCTTGTCTGCAAACCATTGATGTGGAGCAGCCACTTTGGGTCTCAAGTATAAACAATGCCATCATAGTCCTAGATGGCACTGTTTATACTTTAAAAACTTCAACTCCATCGACCAGTTTCTTGATGCAATACTGTTCCACATGTGGAGTGCACAAATCACAGGTTTGGCACAAATTCACCATAAGTCGCATTAGTCCAACAACTTCGGCAACTTTGAAGGCTTTCCACCTCTTATCCAACCGCACCTTTGTCACCTCTCCCACTATCTCATGCCTTCACACAAGCATTTCCACTCCCCTCCCAACTGTCAGACCTTCAACAGAGAAGAATGGTTCAGTACATCCATCATCCATGGTTACCTCTTTAGGGCTAACGAGAATTATTACTCAACCAGAATGCAATCCCATATGCTAACCATGCCCAAGTCTGGGTATCTCTTCATGCATGGGACTTAGTACTAAGTGTACAACTGCTTCATTATTAGAATGATGGAGATCACTTCTAACATTAGTGATCAGGGCATGGTTGCCCAAATCTTCACCACAAGGGCTTGGATGTCCCTCAGTATTGACTAATGTTGGGTGAGAACTGGGTTTGGCAGGTTAGAAGAACCACCAGTTTCAATTCTGGTTAGCAGAAATTAAACCAGAGTCCAGTCTAATTTTTGGAACTGGATTTGGAAGTGGAACTGGGTTCATGATTTTAAACAGAACCAGAACCAAACTGGAACCGGGATCCCAATTTTTTAAGAACCAGAACCACATCGCAGATTTTTTGAAAAAAAAGAGACTAGAACTGAGGGCTACTGGAGATTAACCTGCAGTTAACTGCGGTTTTGGTCCAGGTTACCTGGGACTGGAACTGGAACTGGAACTGGAACTGGGCCTGATTTTTTAATCCAGAATTGGGATTTTGTTGGGGCCTGCCCCCACAGGGACACAGGGACTATCGCATTGGATCCAACTTTTGGAAGTTTTACCTTATTAAATCCAGTTTCACATTAGATGAACCAGTTTCTTTGGTGAAAGTGTTTAGACTGTTTAGGTTGGAACGGATTATTTTGGTGTTCAGAGTGTGGACACAGTAAGTAGATGTACAACATCTTATCTATTGGCAGGGCCAGCGTGTTTTTTTTTGAAGAACTGAACTCAGATACCAGATACCAGATTCTATTTTCTTGCAAACCAGAACCGCTCTAATTTAGTTTTTGTAAAAAAGAATTCTAAACAAAAAATTTATTTTTTGGAATTTCATTTGTTCATAAAACTAATTTATTCCTAAAAGTCAAGAACTGACTATTGACTGGTTACTCCAGGACCCCATCATGTTGAGATCATTGGGTGGGCCTAGATTGTGAGCATGAGTTTCCTCTTCGTATTTGTGAGTGTCCCACGATTTAAATATGCATGTTTGACTCCCAGAGCAAATCGTTCTAAACAGAAGAGGTTCACAAGGCTGACTGTAGCTCTAGCCTCTGAATTCAAGCATATAGCTATGTGGCCAAAATACTTTCGAACTTTTTTATTAAAAAAACCAAGTTATGTACCATAGTAAATTAACAGGTAGACACAAAATTATATTATTTGTAAACAAATTGTGAAGGAGATTAGAGATTCTTTTTCAATATGTAAGAATATTTTATTTACGCCATTTTCTTCCCAAGAAAATTGGTGAAAGAAATTAGAGATTTGGTTTTTTTTTAATTAAAAATTTTGCAGAAAAATTTCATGAAGGAAAGAATTCAGAGAGTCTTTCCAAATATTTAAATTTCTTTGACATTTTTTCCAAAAAGGTTTTATGAAGAAAATTAGAAAACCTTTTCAAAACATCCAAGAATATTCTATTTTAAAACACTATTTTCCCCTAAAACATTTTCTGAAGGAAATTGAATAATCTTTTCAAATATTTGATAATATTATATTTTATTGAACTTTTTTCTTTCCTGAATAACAAGGTGGAAAATTAGGTCATCTTTTCTTGTGTTTAGGAAATATTTTATTTCTCAACATGGAATCGTCAAATTTAATTAGTTATAAAGGACATGTGTTGAAGTTGCCCTTGTACTTTAGTAATATTTTAAACATAATAATAAAAAATCATGGACGTAATGTCATTTCTCATGTCACACATGACCAAAGTCTCATGTCACTTGAGGTAGTTTTTCAATTGGGCAAAAAATGGACCACTATCACATGTCACAATTTGACAAATTTCACATGTCACTTTGGCTATTTTTACAATAGGCCGTCAAAACCTACCCTGATTTTTGTGGTGTATACGGATCACCATACTCGAGCTTGAGTCCTCAATGAGGACCTTCTGAAATGGAAGAAATCTTTAGTGGTGGAAGAAGCTCTCTCACCCTTTGAAAATTAGGGAAAGTTTTTATTGTAAAGAAGGGTAAAGGCTCTTGGGCTTTCCTTGCTATTTGTTGCCTATCTTTGGGGCTACCACACCCTCGTACCTAGGCACTTCAAAAAGAGGGGCCTCTAGCCTACCCTTCTCCGTTACAAAAATCTTGGTACCTTAGTTGAATGGTAGGTTCACCAAGTCTCTGCCCAAAATAATTAATTAATTTTGAAGATTTCATTTCAACAAATAAAATATTCTGAAAATATTCCAAAATATCCTTCACAAATGGTTTTTTTTCCCTCCTTTGAGAAAAATATTTGCTGAAAATATTATTATTTTTTTAGATTTTGTATTTGCTGAAATCTAAAAATATATATATTAGGGTTTAGGGCTGAACGTGCAGTAGGTATGCAATTTTAGGATTCACATGCGGAGGTCAATCCGGCAGTAAATAAGGAAATTAGTACGAGTCTGATTGTTTGCTTGAAAAAAATAGGCATTGAAGTCTTAGAAGAGCACAAGGAAGAGGAGAACAAACAAGCTGAAGCGCGCAGGTACCAGAAAAGGATTCACGGGAGGGAACGTATCGCGGGTGAAGAGGAGGAGGAGGAGGAGGAGCAGCAGCAGCAGGAATCCTTCCTTCACAATTCGAGGAAGGACGAGGTTCTTCTCGTTATGTGCTTGGAATAAAGAAAAACAGAGGAGAAGAGAGCAACAAGCCTGCTTCTCGAGTGTCTCAAGGCTCAAGAAACAAAAGCTTCAAAGGTATACATGTCTAACATCGCCGTAGATTTGCTTGAACCCTAAAAGCACATTCAGAGATGAAGGGACGGAAAGAGAAAGAGAGAGAGAGGGATTCATGGAGAGAAATTATGAAATCAAATCTCAAGAAGCATATAGGACAAATCTGAAAACAAAAACGACTGAAATTGGAGATACGAAGATACTACTCGGCTGTGAGTTCGCAGCTATACTTTCACCTTGCCATCTTGCTGTGTTGCAGTAGCATTGTTGCATTGTGCAAGCCATCAAAGTGCAATAAAAAGCTCATAGCTGGTAAGCACCTTGTAAGCAACAAAAAACACATGCTCAGGATTTTGTTCAGGATTTTGCCCAGGGTTCAGATTTCATAAGAAAGCTAAGTTTGAGTTGGCTTATATGAGATTGCAATTGAAATGCTCTGATGCAAATGTTTTGGGTTTGCAGAAGGCAAAAGAATGGAGATCATGTGTGTTCGAAGCAGCTTTATGACCTCAATCAGGCATGAGTGCCACAAAATTCATGCTTTTACAAATTTACAAGCTACAGTGACAAGAGCATCTCTTCTCCCAGACAGCAGCAGCATGTCTTCTTCATCACGAGCCTTGTTGTTCAGCAATGCCAGACATGGCATGAGATCTATGAAGTCTGGAAGAGGGGAATGGAGCATACAAGGATCTCACAGCAACAGTAAATTGGCTTCTGGAAGGTGCAACATCCGTGCCCATGCTTCAGACACAACAACTAGCTCTGAGAACAAGATAGAGGTACTTTGTGTAACACATTGGGAAGTTGATTGTATTTTCTTCTGGTTTTAAGAGCCCTCTATTATGATCAGTTCAGCTGCTGTGAACATGCTAATCATATGTATCACTAGTCAGACAAAGTTCACCACATAGCAAACATGTTCATTACAGCGAACAGGAGTTAGAGGGATCAAGATTTGAACCATCTCAAGGTAAGTTGGTGTGCTCATGACAATCTTCTAGTTTTCCATGTCTTTCTGCTCCCATCAGTTTAGTTCCCTAGGTGCATGGAGACTTCAGCAGTGAGTATATGACCAAGGGATCATGTGGGAAATTGGGCATGCAGGTTGTGTATGACCCACAAAAGCGAATAGATGAGTTGACCATGGAGCTCAACAGTTCTTCTTCTATGGCTGTCTCCAACCTCACTCTCTTTTCACCTTCCAAGGTATGCACAATGTAATGTTATTCACTGGGTGAATTCAATTTTCTTGGTAAATTGAAATATATGCCATTTGCCTTTTTTGCTTTCAGGGAGTTGGCTCTGTTAAGTTGGTGTGCAAGTACATGCTTGATCATGGATGGTCATTGTTGATATCTGTAAAGTTCCTTATTCAAATTGCTGAAACACATGGCTCAGGTGAATGTGTTTCTGAGGATCACAGGCAAGCGACCTGATGGCTATCATGACCTTGCCTCCCTCTTTCATGTATGTTGCCCTTCCATCACCATGACATTTTTTGGCAACTCCCATTCACATGTCACTTTCAATCTCAAATCAGCATGCACAGATTTTAATTTGTTCCTTTCACAATCATAAGAAGCAACTTCAGGTTCTGGGTGCATGCTCTTCATAATCATAGACTCTCTGGGAGACTTTAGACAAGCATTAGAGAATGGAAGCTGTGATTGCGAGTTTGGCAGTGAACCTCTCTCTCCCCATCAATCAAGGGGGAAGAGACAATATTTGGATCCTCCAATGATAGGACAAATTCATGTGACACATGACTCAAGTTACTACTATGTACAAATTTTTAGAGGAACCTATGAGAGAAAATCATGAACATCCTTTTACAGAAGAGCATATCATGGGTGAATACGTTTTCCTCCTGTTGAGCAGTTGGGCTGTTGTCACAATGTTGCAGGTGATCAGCCTAGGGGACATTATCAAGTTTTCAATATCCCCCTCAACCACCAAAGATTCACTTACAACAAATGCATCTGGTGTTCCTCTTGACGAAAAGAACCTGGTATGCTCCTTACACATAATTCATACATCTCAGCAGCATTGTAGGCACACTTCAGCCCTATCTTTCTTTAATATGCTCGCAGTACTACCATCTTCATATTCCCTCACTCTTTTGCATCCCAGTATGTTCTGTACCTGCCCTTCTGAGTCAAAATCACTTCCTGTAATTGCCTTATCATATCTGTTTGGCAGAGTTTGTTCTTTCATGGTAAAAGAACCACAATGTTTGTTGTCGAGATGCTTTCAACATGTCAATATTTAGCTTGAAGAGCTGCTCATCCTACCTTTTTGCAGATTATCAAGGCCTTCAACTTGTACAGGAGAAAGACAGGCACCCAAAAATATTTCTGGGTATGCTTGTGCATTCTGATATGCATGCTTTTGAAATTTACTTCGCAGGAAATCTTAAAAGCAGTTGTCAAAGGGGAGCGCATGCAAGTCATTTTTGTCTCTCCTGTTTCTCAAAGCAGATTTTTGCAAGAGATGAAACAGCTAGTGAAATCAAAGAACAGAGACTTGGACACAAGTGGCTCACATGATTATTGTTGCAGGTACACTTGGACAAGCAAGTGCCAACAGGAGCTGGTCTTGGAGGTGGAAGTGGCAATGCAGCCACAGCTTTGTGGGCTGCAAACCAGATGAATGGAAATATTGCAAGTGAGAAAGAGCTTCAGGCTTGGTCAGCAGAGATAGGCTCAGATTGCCCATTTTTCTTCTCCCAGGGGGCGGCATATTGTACCAGCAGAGGAGAGGTGAATGGATACTCACACTTCTCTGAATCTAATCACCTCAGCATCTTGAGCTTTGGCTGTTTGGAAAAGATTTGATTCTTCTTACAGTGTGTGTGCTTAGCAGGTGGTGCGTGATATTGCACCCCCTATTTCCCTGGACACTCCTATGGTGCTTATTAAACCAAAAGAGGAGTGCTCAACTGCTGAAGTTTACAAGGTAACTTTCTAGCATCCCAATTGGTCTGTTTCAGTGTTGGGTGGGTATCTTTTTTTCAATAACCTCTGGTTTTGGTTTTTTAAAAGAGTTGGAAATCAAAGAACCTCTGGTTCCAGTTATTTGAAAATTTCCAGAATCAAAGAACCTTGGGTTTGGGGTTTTTCAAAAAGCCTCAAAGAACTGGCGGTTTTCATGAATGACTGGCAAAGAACTGGCAGTTTTATAGTAGATTATTTGACTGGTTCTTAGATTTGTTTAGAATTGCAGTTACATATCAGAGTCAATTGCAGATTTTTGAGAACCATGGTTATGTATCAGAACTGGTAATTTGGTTTTCTTGGAGAACTGCCCTGAGAACCTTCGGTTATCAGTTCCATTTCTGACACTTGCCCAATGGTGGTTTTTTTGCACTTTACATCAGAATCTCTCTCAGAACTGAATTCTCTTTGAAACCTGAAAATTGGCCTTCTCCTTCATTGCCATGCTTTGTGGACTGTGTCAATATATGCAGCCATCAGAACAGCTTAGAGCAGTAAGTTGTTGTGCAGTTGTTTTCAATGGAGAGGGTGAGCACGAAAGATCCAGAGGAGTTGCTCAGAGAAATCTCACAAAATGGGATTTCACAGAATGTTTGCATTAATGACCTTGGTACATCTTCCATCTGCCCCATACATTTGCCCTACATGTGAGCTCTTTGAGCTTCATTCATTCTGAGTGTTCTGTACTATGGAATGGTCAAGCACCTCTGCCTATTAGGTTGGGCAAGGGACCAGGCAAACCTGTGATCTGCAACCCAATACCTTAATGCATTGATTATGCCTATGTTAATGCAAGTTGTGCTCTGGTGAACATCCCGTTTCATAATTGGGTTATTTCCAAGAAGTTGGAATGCATCTTTGGGCAGGAGTATTGAATCTTTGTTTCTAACTGTGTAGCTGTATATTGATCTCGTAACTCTGTTATTATTAGCAGAACCTCCAGCATTTGAGGTGTTGCCAGCGTTGAAGGCACTGAAAGAGCGTGTGGCTGCTGCTGGTCGGGGCCGTTACCAAGCTGTGTTTATGTCTGGAAGGTCTGCTCATTGGTCTGAAGATGCAAATCAAATTTCTTTACTGTCTGCAAGATGCATACCATCACAACTGGAGTTTGGTGGGAAAAAGTAGTGGAAGTCCCACAATAACATGCAAATTCTATCTGTCACAACTCAAAAGCTAAAGCTCATTGGTTGAGGAACTGGCAATTAATTCAAAAGTCTGCAGGATGTACTGATATGGAGTTGGGTGGAGGTTGTAGTGGGAGCACTATTGTTGGTGTTGGTGACTCAGAGCCTCCCCAGTTTATATACGATGAGGAGCAATACCGTGACACTTTCATCTCAGGTTTGCATATAACTTCTCTTTTTTGCTTTTCAGTCACTGTAGCAGCAGTTCCATCAAAGAGTGTCAGACGTCGTCAACTGGTTTCTTGTGTAATTGATGTAGTTGCACCTAGCCCAGGACAAGCATTTTTATTTTCAAGGAACTTCAATGAAATCATGTACCTCTTCTGTCCCTCAACATCGCAAGTCCTCTCAATGATGTGCAATTTGTCTGCACATGGTTGATAGCTTCTATTCTACTGTTTTTGAATGGCATTTATGGCCCTGGAAAGTATGATGCAATCTATGGCAGAGTCCTTCGTAGGGCTCTTTGTTGAGATATGCCCTGGCAGCAGGGCATTACACTATGAACTGAGGGTGGAACCCAAGTTTAGGGGTGTAATGCCATGCTGCCAATGCCTGGTGTAATGATCGACACAGGCCAGTATGGCCAGAAATCTCGAAACACAAATTCCTGTGATATGGACCTGTCATGCCCAGTGACATTTCTCAGAATGCCTGCAAGTGAGGTCATTATGTACTCCACAAGCAAGAAGAGGGTGTTGCTAGCAATCATCTCATCTAAGGTTTGCAGATCAATTGTTTTGGAGAAAGAATTTCTGATAGGAAAGATCAAGCAAAACTTTGGTATGTAATCTGCACTTTTCAAATCTGGTGTTTTCCTTCCTCTCAAGATGGTGTTATGGATTGCTGTGCAGAGGCATTTTTTTTGACACGGAAGGAGAATGAATGGTATCAGCAATTGATAGACAACACTTGCTCAATTGAAGAAAAGACCTGTTTGTAGAATTGACCTGCACTGTCATCTTGCATAGTGTTAGTGAGCTTTACCCAGAGCCCTTGAAGAGACACCCTCCTTCACAAACAAGTTCAACTGCCCACACCAACAGAAAACTAAAAGAAATAGAGAATGGTTCTCAACTACAGTTGAGCAGCTTCTCCATGTCTAAGGGGTGTTAGAAAGATATGCCATCAAATTGTCCTACTACAATAAAGGGAAATTTCAAAAGAAACAAGGCAATGAAAACTTCACAATCAATATTGTTACAAAGCTTTATAAGCAAACATAATTTCAAGTTTATTGAAAAGCATAACTATTTGAAGCAGAATTCTCTTCAGGATTTTAACCTTGACAGCTGCTTATGTTGAAATCAATGTGGCCAAAAAGCCATGTTAACAAACTCATGCATGCAATTTCCATTTTGATCATGTCTGTATGCACCTGTTCTGTGGGATGAATTGCACAACCCTGCAATTACAGGGCTGTCCACCTGTAACAAAAGCCAATGCTCCTCAAAAAGAAATGCACAGTATTCAACAACCAGCTCAAAAGAGTGAACTAACATAAAAAGCAAGGCATTCTTCCTTCTGCTCCTCAACATTATAATGGCACCAATTCATCTGATACTCTGAAAGGGTCAGGGCTACAAATTGCTGCGGCTGTGTGGGCTCTTACGCTTCAAGGTTAAATCTTCAGTGAAAATAAAGCATTCAGCCTAGACAGAACTTACTTTGGATCTTTGACTTGTCTTGTCAATTAAAATATACAACAGTCCTTAGGCAAAGAAGAGGGAAACTAACTGCTGTGCAACCAACTCAAAGAAGCTTTGGACAGGGAGAAAAGAGGCAAAAGATATAAAAAACCAGATGCAAAGTAAATGCCTGTTTTCTTCCTTTTCTTTCTTTTTCTTTTGCCAAAGTATACATGTGACAATCTCCACCTAGATTTTGAAAGAACCCCCTCATGGTCATTATAGCTGAAGGTGAAGTTGGAAATCTCCTACAAAATTTATTCCCTGAATATCTGCTGGAAAGTAAGTGAAGTTCAGAAGGCAAAGTTGGAAATTGCATGTTGCTCCTGTTCCTCATCTTCATATTCAATCTGCCACACATGAGAGACCCAAAGAGAATACAAATCCATCAGATCTGCACTGCATAAAATGAAATTCAACAGGCACTACTACAGAAATAGATGCATATATTGCATACATTGCATAGTTTAACAAACTTAGTCAATTTCTGTAAAACATGTGAAGATCAAGATGACCAGTCAATCTTGTGAGGGCTTGATTCCTCATTTCCTATGATTTTGCAGGTGGCACATTCACAAAATGAAACAACATGGGTGGTAGTGAATCCAGAGCTCTAATTGATGATGTAGTACATATGTGGACAAGAAATAGTTCGGGATATTTATTCCTCCACCTCATGGAAAGAAATCACAAATGCTGCATATAACCATGCATAAAAGAGAAGTTGAAGCAAACAAGGTCACCTGGACTTGTTGTCGTTTTCGTCTCTTGGGAGCAGCAGCAGCAGGATCACTATCATTCTGACCTGCAACTCCTCTCTTTGTAGAAACCATGGGTGGCTTAGGAGGCCTTGTGGCCTGGTTTGATTTGCTCCAGACATTTCTGTCAATCTCTTCAGCTGAATCGTTGTCCTCATCATCTTCATCCTCAGGATTCTCTGTTCCCACAAGAAGTTGTACTCACCTGATGAAGAGAACCAGGAAATTCGAAAAAACAAAGGGCTGGGGTTCTCTCATATTGTAGTTGAAAAGAGAATATCTGATCCAATTTTACATGCATTGTGACAATCCCATTTATGGGCAGATTGGGATGACAACTAACAAATACATGCTAGAATAGTGAGCAATTTTTTTTTACCATCAGCTGAATGTGTGCTGCCATTGACACCTAAGGCGAAATCTTCCATGTCTTCCTCTTCTTCCTCCTCCTCCATCTCATAGCCCTCCACATATTCTACCTCAGGCTCTGCTTCCTGAATCAGCAAAACCCAGAAATGAAAAGTAAAATAAGATGTGGGCATGCAAACACCCTCCTCATCGTTGAGATAACATGTAAAAGGACTGTTCCAATGTCTTCAGCAGAATTAAGTTGGGAAATATTACCTCTTCCTCTTCATCTGCAGCCTCCATCTCCTCCATGGCCAGTACTTTCTCATATTCCTTTACTGGGAAGTTGTAGATATCTCCATATGTTCCAGTTTGAAGTCGTTGCAGCAATTCCTTCTCAATATTCTGCATCCCCAAGTATACAGATCCATCATGATCAACAACTGAGACTGCAAAGAGAAGTCTCTCAACAGACCTGGGTATCTCAGACCCAATTGTCTCCAGAACATCCTTTCTATCCACAAAAAGAAAGAAGAAGCAAGATGAGAATATCAGGATCACCTTTTCAAGAAGAGCTGCTGTTTCTGCTTTTGCTTCCCGGCGAGCCTCCCTTTGTACTTGCTTAGCAGGCATGGTCATAATTTTGGGCCTATTTGACCGACATCAACAATATTCATCAGCCAGGCATGATTTGTAAAAATGTACAAAATGGACCTAAAACAGAAGCAAGCACTAAGCACGTACCTGACTTTAAGTGCTAGCTTACGCATTCGAATCAGGTACTGTGTCATTTTTGTAAGCCTTTGCTTGTTCTTGTGAACCAAAAATTTTGGCCAATATGCCTGCAAAAAACCCAGATAAGGAATTGAACTTCTTCAAACCAATCTGCTTGTTTCTCAAGAAAAACCCCTAATAAACATCAATGGCAAGGTTCAACACCTGCTGATCAGAATTTTATGCTAGCAAAAGTAGACTATAGAGATCCTCTCTCATCATCATCTTACAATTGCTTAAATCTCTCTACAGTCTTGATCTGAAAACAAATAAGTCTACATGGGTCTTAGAAGATTACCAAATACTTGTCAATGAGCTCTAAAGCCTTGCCATAGTTACGAGGCAGCTTCACTCGCTCCCATAAGTCCTTGGGTGCATGTGCCCTCTCAATGCTCTTCATATACAAGTACAGTGTCCCTGCCAGTTTGACAGACCCAATAATCTTATTATTCTCCAAGTCTGAAATAAACTCTTCAGATCCTAATTCACATCCCAATGTCTCTAAGGTTGGAGAAACCATGGCCTCCTTTGTGTTCCAATGAGATTTGATGGATTGCATTGCTACTGGATGGAAAATTGCACAGAAAGAAAACCTCAAACCACCCCCAAGAATCTGTGCAAAACCTAAGAGATAGAATAACAAAGAGCAATGAACATATGCCACTCTTCCCTAAAATAACATAAGCCCTGATTGCAGACCATCTAAGCCAGACATGCATTCCACGACATGTTGCTAGATGTTGTGGAATGCATGTCTGGCCAGACATACATTCCACAACAAGTTTTCACAGAGAGAGAGAGAGAGTTTGTGTGTGTGTGTGTGTGTGTGTGCATGCATGCAAGTGAGGCTTAAAGACAGAAACTATGACTTAATCTATCAACATAAAGCAAGCACAAATGTCCCAATATACTTTTCACCAGCTAGCTACTGTGACTAAGGAAATTAGAGAAGCTAACCATCATGTTCCCGGATGGTGGCATATCGGCTGTTGGCAAGCGGGCATGAGCTTCGATTACAAAGACCTGTTACATTGAATTCATTCCTACAAAAATTCTGTGTCTTCATCCTTCATCAACCCCCCCACGCCACCATCAAGCAAAGACTGAGTACTGTGTCTTCTGAGGGATTGTCAACAGAAACATGGAGAAAGAAAACAGATCAATCCTTTTTTGTATGATTACAGCTCGCCAAAAGGCTGAGACAAAACTACAACCGCATCCTTTCTTCCTACGAAACACATGAACATCGAGAATGCAAAAATAAAATGCACAAAAAGGCTAAGAAGCGGAGGATGGTCTTGGTACTTGGATTTGTAGCTGCAGTGGCCATGGTTAATGACCTGCCAGATGACATCGTCCGCCTGCATCCTCGCCTCGATCCTCTAGCTTCTAGCCTCCTGCGCTTGTCAGTTCCAGTAGACTTGCAGCAGTAAGACGACTTCGGAAGTAAAGATCCAGAACACACTCCAGACGACAGCGAACACACGAGCTAACGAGCTGCACACTCCCTGGAGGCGAGAACAAGAGAGAAACCACAGAGCAAGACACACAAAGAGCTCCAAACCCTAACCCTACTCCAAATGACATCATAGTTTTTTAAATTTTAAATTTAACAAAAAAAGTCATTTGTGGGTTGTCCTAATTATGTGTAGGGTAAAGTGTAGGGTAAAGTGTAGGGTAACACCCTCAGAGAAGGGGTGTTCCCAAAAGAGTGAGAGCTTCTTTTGGGAACACCTCACACTGAGGACGTTCCCAGTGTCGAGTGGTTTTCACTTTTTTGTGAGAACCACAGATTCTGATTCTCATATGGCAGTGTGAAAACTGACCCAATTCTCTCCCAAAAAATAAAATAAATAAGGCTAGTGAGAATTGATCAAGTTATCAAGATTTTTATTTTTTCTTAATTGAGTAAATTCTCAAATTTGCTGCTTCTCACAAATGGAATAATAGTTGGTTCCACATCAGGTTCTAACAAACCAAATATCAAACTTCTAACTTTTAATAAAAACTGCAACTCAAAATCAAAATTTTGTTGAGAAATTGACTTAATTTCCATGACAATTTTTTTGAGGAACTGGTATGTTAAAGATTTTGTGTAATTTTTTATATGGTCATCTTTGAACAATTGATTTTGTAAAATCCTTTGTATGGTCATCACTAACAATTTCAAAGACAATTACTTCATTTCTAACCCTAACTACCTCATTTCATCCTAATAACTATCTTATTCCTTTCTTAATAATTACCTCCTGTCTTTCCTTTTCTAAAAATTACTCTTTTTTTTGTAAGTGTTAAAAATTGATGGTGAAACGATGAAAAAATAGAGATAATAAAAACACTAATTTTCAACGTATTTTCCACCCAACCTTAAAATCGCACAAATGTTCTAGCATATTGTTAAATAAGAGATGGACAACCTTACAAATGTTACTTACCTTAAAAATGCATGCAAAGACACATGCACAATGCCATCATCTCATGCACATATCACCTCCCCTCAATTGGAATGAATCATCGCATGCATTAAAATATTTCACACTAAACTTAACTAAAGATATTGAAATAAACTTACCTAACATATTTCATAGTCCCAAAAATATGTGTATGTAACACAAATATCTCAAATATGTATAACTTGGTACAAATAACTTAAATAACTTGGTAGGAAGTTGATATCCAACAATAAATATTTCATTATTTTTTAATAATTATCTCACTTTTTTTCTCTACTCAGCAACATGAATATAAAAAGACAAATTAACATGCGCCTTTTCATGTTCATGATATTTATATTAATTCAACGTAAATTTGACATTGACATAAATAATGATGAACTACATGAGAACATAAGAAGAGAAAAAAATAATTAATTATCCTAACCAGGGGTTATTAGTAAAATCAAATACCCACCCAACACTGGGATTGAAACCCATTTTAAATGGTCAATTTTACAATGTAATAAGTAATAAGCCCTCGTTGCACAAGCCCAATGTGGAATCCCTCCAAGAACCAGCCAAAATGGGGAATTTAGTTTGAAGTCATGCTTACATCTCGTCGTCCTGCATGTTGTGTTATGTCATCATGAAATCAACATGTATGCCCTGCCCATGTATGCCCTGCCTTGTTGAAAGTTTTTGTGAAGTGACATGATACATTGGTCCTATGTGATGTGAGAGGGGATAATGCATTCGGGCTTCATTACTAACATTGTTTAAAAATATACTATGGTACTAGAGGGGCAGCTTCAACACATGTATATCAAATAATTAATTAAAAATTGAAAATTACATGTCCAAGATACAATACTCCTAACTATTTGAAAAGAATTCTTTAATTTCCTTCACAAAAATTTCAGTTCCCGTGTTGAATGAATATGTGTGAAGTGACATGTGACATTGGTCATGTGTGATGTGAGATATGACATTATGTTCATGATTATTTGCTATTGTGTTTTAAAATACTACTGTAATAGTGCATGTTTGTTGCAATTAATCAATTTTGAATATTTTATGTTCAAATATAAAATATTCCCACTTAGTAAAAAGGATTCTCTAATTTCCTCACAAATGTTTTTTTGAAAAAAAAATCTTTAAAAATAAAAAATATATATATATATACACACAAAAAAAATCTCTGATTTCCTTTGCAAAATTGTAATTCTTTGGAAATAATATCAAATTTGAATATTCTTAAATTGTCAAAAAGAATCTCCAGTTTCCTTATCAAAATTTCGTTTTCAGGAAAAATATTAAATAGAATATTATTACACTTTCAAAAATATTTTCTGATATCCTTCAAAAGACATTTTTTCCAAAATTTCTATAAATAATATAATTTAATAACAAAGCTTTTATAGTGCTATGGTACCTAATTTCATTTTTTTAATTTTTTATTTGAAAGCCTTTGGGCCAAATATATGTTCATTTTGATTATTTGTCATTACTTGTAAAAGGTTTCCCCACTGGGGCTTTGTATGGTTCAGTATTTGTTGTTGTTGCAATCCATCACAAGGTTTAGAATCACAACTTTTTGTTCAAGAAAAATTGTACTATGTAGCTCTAAGAACTGAATATTATACATGAGCTCTTTTCTTCAATTGAGGAAGTGTTGTCTATCAATTTCTGGTACCACTCCTTCTCCTTCCAAGTCAAAAAAAAGAGTCTCTGCACAGCAATCCAAAAGGCCAACTTGAGATGAAGGAAAACACCAGATTTGAAAAGTGCAGATTACATACCAAAGTTTTGCTTGATCTTTCCTATCAGACACAATTTCTCCAAAATGTGCGACCTGCAAGCAAGCCTCAGATGAGAGGGTTGCTAACAACACCCTCTTCTTGCTTGTGGAGTACATAACGACATTGCGGGTGGGCATTCCGAGAAACGCCACTGGGGAGAACAGGCCCATGTGCCAGGAATTTGTGTTTCAAGCTTTCTGGCCATACTGGCCTGCCTTGATCATTACACCAGGCATTACACCCCTGACCTCAGGCTCCGACCTCAGCTCATAGTATGTAATGCCCTGCTGCCAGGGCATTACCCTACACAAAAACCTCAAAAAAGAGCCCTATGAAGGGACTCTGCCATAGATTGCATCATAGTTTCCAGGGCCATAAATGCCATTCAAAAACAGTACAATAGAAGCTATCAATCATGTGCAGACAAATTGCACATCATTGAGAGGACTTGTGATGTTGAGGGACCGAAGAGGTACATGATTTTGTTCAAGTTTGTTGGAAATCAAAATGCTCATGTTGGGCTAGGTACAACTACATCAATTACACAAGAAACCAGTGCACAATATCTGACACTCTTTGATGGAACTGCTGCTATAGTGACTGAAAAGCAAAATAGACAAGTTATATGTCACAGTATTGCTCCTCATTGTATATGAACGGGGGAGGCTCCGAGTCCCCAGCACCCACAATAGTGCTCCCACTACAACCCCCACCAACTCCATATCAGTGAATCCTGCGGACTTTTGAATTAATTGCCAATACCTCAACCAATGAGCTTTAGTTTTTGAGTTGCAAAGGATGGAATTTGCATGTTATTGTAGGACTTCCGCTACTTTTTCCCACCAAACTCCAGGAAAGAGCAACGAGGAAAGAAAAGAGATTTGATTTGCATCATCAGACCAATGCCGTTGACCATCCAGACATAAATACAGCTTGGTAATGGCCCAGGTTTAACCCTAAACCCAGCAGCAGCCACTTGCTCTTTCAGTGCCTTCAAACACCAGAAGTTCTGGTAATAATAACACAGAGTCATGAGCTCAATATACAGCTACAGAGTGACAAACAAAGATTCAATACTCCTGCGAAAAAATATGTTCTAAATTCTTGGAAATAACCCAATTATGTAACAGCATGTTCACCAGAGCACAGCTTGTGTTAATTTAGGCAAAATCAATGCATTCAGGTATGGAGTGGCAGACCATGTTATATTCTTGACCACATTATATGACATAATCTTCTGATGAAGATCATACACTTGTAATAGTGACCACAATGTGCTTGCAGAATATGATGTTTTGAAAATTGTTGAATCTGCCCCAGAGCTTGATGGTATGGAATGCCCAAAGCTCCACCCATTATGTTGGATAAGATGCCAAGTGAGTTGGGTGTGTCATTTGGCAAGATGGGCTTGCCTGGTGCCTTACCCAACCTATTAGGCAGGGGCTTGACCATTCAATAGTACACACATACTCATAATGAATGAAGCTCAACTGGGAAAAATGCTTGTCACCAGAGCTGGTAAATTTGTAAAGGCATGAGTTTTGTGGCTCTCATACCTGATTGAGGTCATAAAGCAGCTGCTTCCAATACACATAAGCTCCATTCTTTTGCCTTCTGAAAACCCTATACATTTGCATCCATGCATTGCAATTGCAATCTCATAAAGGATAGCACAGGATTGCAATCTCATGACAATCCTGTGCAATGTCTCAACAAACCTGTGCTGCTGGCCCAAGTGTGAATAAGAGAATTGTTCCAAGTGTGAACAGGACCTTGATGGTAGAGCTCAATTGTGAAGAAATTATTTTTAAATTTTCAATCAATTTCCAATTATGAAAGTTACTTGCCCCAATTTCCTAAAATATTTAGTTTTAATTTTGTTGAATTTTCTTTGACAAAAATTGTTTGATATTCAATAGCATTACCAAACCACCTCAGTGCACTGTTACTAATCAAAGACTTTCCAATCATACCAAGAGCAAAATGTGGGCACCCAAGTTTGGAGATCTCAAACTGACAAACAAAACAAACAAACAAACAACCAACCTTCCTTCATAGGTAAATATATTTCCAATTTTTAAAGGACTGCTTATTAACAACAAAACTAACCCTAGGGTAAGGTAGACATCTCCTAGCTTTTAGGGTGTAACCAATGCCTGAAGCATTATTAAAGTGTAGAGAATTGTAAGGAGTAAAATATTCCTATGCCTTTTTCCAGGAAAAATATAAGTACTACATTTTTTGTTGACACAAATGACAGAATCCATTGCAAAGAAGGAGCCAGAACATGAACATCCACCATTAACTTATTTTTACTGTATGAACATTTATGTTCACAATTCATTTTGGTGGGTAGCCTATGTCTCTCAAACCAGGTTTTTTTACACCTCTTTAGAGGAGATTAGGGCATGGTTTTCTAATTCAGTTTTGTGATATCACTGAAAATTTGGAAAAAAAATCCCAACAAATAGCAAAACTAGACAAATTCAAACTAGAAACAGAAATCCCAATTTTCAATTCAAAAACAACCAAAATTTTAGTCATTGAAAAACAACATTGGATCAGGGTATTTATCAAGTACATTATTTTACATTTCTTCATTTTCTATGAAAATCTGAAGGATGTTTGAAATAGTTTACAAGCCCAGATTACACTCAGCAGATGAGTACCCTGGAAACTCTACACATTGTGATCACAACCTCCAATATGGAACAAAGTTGTAGATCCACAGATGTAACTCTTTCATCTTGTGATGACAGGGAACAAGCACATGTGAACACATAAAAGTACACTGTGATTACATAAAAGTGCGCTCGTCAAAATCATTCTTCACCAGTCATCCTCTGTTTCAGTTGGGAAGACATGGAAGTTACATAATGACTTGATTTACAATTGAAGTATAGCTGCTGGATCATAACCAGCATCCACACAACCACAACTATTATGAAGATTGGTTCAATAAACACCCCAGAAGAGACTTTCGAAGAAGTCCATCAAGTATGCCCAAACAAATAAAAAAGTGCCAAAAAAAAGGGTTCAAATCCTATTTCATCCCCTATCTTGCAGCAGACAACAGGCAAGAAAGGGCTGCTGAATTGGGCAATTCAGTTGTTGAATGGTGGTGACAGCTATTGAGTCCCAGACTTGCAGTCATGAGAAACTAGTGGTACTGAGGTGACAACCATTCCTAATTCCTGTGCAAGAAGCTCTTCATGACAGACTTCAATGGTGGTCAAGAGCTATAGCCTTGAAGAGTCTCAGCTCTTAACCACAAAAGCAAAGGTTAGAGACTAAGTTTCTAAGCCAGGTTTTCTGCAACAGACCAATCAATTTCAGTGTATCAGAAGCTGCAGGCTTACTTCTGGTAAGAGCTCAAAGGAGTCCTCTTTGCAGAGTAACGAAGCAAAGGATTTGAGGACTGTGTTGACTTGCTGTACGCTAGCAGAGGGTTTCTTGAAGGCACAGGTGCAGAAGGAGCCTCTTTCTGAGGATTGATACCAACAGTTTCCACAGGTTGTGAAGCAATTGTTGCATCTTTTTGTGAAACAACAATCAATTCAGGTTCAACTTCAGACTGCCTTGGAGGCAGAGACTTATCAGGCACAGTTTTTGCTTGCTCTTCAGCCTTGTTCTTCTCTTTTACCTCAGATTCTGCTTCTGCCTTTTCTTTTGCCTCAGACTCTGCTTCTGCCTTCTCTTTTACCTCAGAATCTGGCTCAACCTTCTCAGTGACAAGAACCTCTGTTAACAGTGAGCCAACAGAATTATCAATCGCCTTGGATGGTGTCACAGCCTTCACCTTCGTAACCGGTTCACCAGCTCCACCATTCTGCAAAAATTAAACAGTTGAAAAACTTAGCTTAGTTATATTGGCACTGGAAACCCAAATTAAGGAAGTCATGAGGACAATGCTGCTACACAAAGTCAACAGCACTGTACAGATTTTGCCCACCCCAGATAGCTACAAAACTATCAGAGACCAAAATCTCTAGTGTCATACCCAGTTTCATGTGGTGGTCTGTATATCACTAACTAAATAATGACCACTTTATATAACATGCCAACCCTGCTAATGCCAGGACATAATGCTTAGGCATGAGGTAATGCTGAAATGGACTTCCACTCTAATGAAGATAGTATCTTGGAAGTCTTTGAACTAAGGCCACTTAACCCAATCATCCATAGGAATTGGCACCATGAGCCTAGTGGACACACATTTGGGTACTGTGACTTGTCTTTTGATCTATGGAGTTCACAGTTGCGTGCAGTCCCAAAACACCCCTAAACCAGCAGAATGGGGCTTACCATCAAAGGTGGCTGTAATTTAACTCAATCCATTTAATACAAATCCCAGCAGAAATGAAAGCAATCCAATTGCATTTTAGAAATTACCTCATCAGCAACTGCCTCCTGACCAGCTTTTGAGGGTGGTTCAAAATTTGCAAGCAGTTCATCATCATCCCGTTCAGCACCACCTTCTGGTTTCAACATATCAATGATAGCCCTGTAGTGATGTGATTGATCTGCATCAAATGCAGACTACATCAGCAAGAAAAGAAGAAAACATTATTATAACCTTTCATTGTCCCTGTTTCAGATATCAAAAACCAATTACAGATAAAAAGAGAATGACTGGAGCTCCTGTACTGAACTCTCTAAACAGGGGAGAGAACTAGGTTACAACCAATTATAGAAAGGCCAACAAACCTTGTACCTTGTGCCTTGTGAGCCAATGCATCAGCAAGGCGCACAGCATGAAGCTTCTCTTCATTCTTGAATTTCGCCTTCACCTGTCGCCTTGTTCTTCCAGGAAATAACTGCTGTATCAACTCAAAATCTGTGCCAAATTGCTCCAGTGCCTGGGGTCAAATAACAGAAAATCACACAAAACATAAGAAAGTGTGCAAAACAACACAACTGATTAACACTCGAAAGTGGGGCTAAAAATTTCCAAGTTCTGATAAAATAATTCACACCTACCAGAAGATTGTTGACATTGTCAAGAAGCCATGTTCTATCTAATTATGGAAGAACTCTAAAACTCCAGCTATATCTGAGAAACCCAGAGCTTAAGAACCTTGTAGAATAACTCAGTGTCCTCTGCACGCCATCTCTCAGATGGGCCTCGATTTGAGTAAGAGTGATAGTTGAGCTTTGAAGCATTCTCCTCAACGCGGCGGTAAGTTTCAGTGTCCACTCGGGTACTTGATTGAGCACCAATGACTAGGCTTTCTTGGTTTATGACAATGCGACCATCCACAATCTGCACTTGTGGTGTCATTACAGACGACACAGACCTGCAACAGAAAAAAGAAAAACACATTAACATTGGCCCTTATTTGCAATCAGAAGTTGCAAAACAGTACAAAACTGAAGCCTTGTGGCACCTTCAAAAGACTTCATAAATGTTTTCCAAACAAGACAGATAAGCCATTGACATTCTTCCAAGTGAGTTCGCCCTCGTTCAGGGCCTTGATACAATAGCAGGTGAGGAGGACCTTACGCTTCCTCAGAAACAGGCAGCCCTGATCCTTTCCTCCCTTGGACATTAGGGACCGGAGCTGTACCAGAGCCATTTACCACCTTCTTGGCCGCATCCTCTTTCATCTTCTGCAGATGCAGCATACACACACCATAATTGAGCAAACCAAATAACACATGCAAAGAAACAGGTTGAGAAGTTCTCTTCCATTTCCTCAGTTGCCAGAAAGCAGGCAGACCAAAACATAGCTGTCTCAGCAGTTGTTGACTAACACAGAATTTTACTGCAAATACATCTCTGAATTCAATCACCATTGTTTTGAACAAAAGGTTATATAGTATTAACAATCACCAGATGACCTTATGGTGATGAGGAATAGAAGCAGATGTACATCGAGAAGCTGCCAAAGCTGAAGAAAGTGCCATGGTCAAAGTCCAATGGAAATGGCAGGTGAAAGTATCTTTTGACAAGAGAAAAATGCTGCTGTTACCTTCCTCTCAATGGCTTCAGCCCTTCGTATAATGTCCCGCATTGTCATCTGGGCTGGCTCTGGCAGCTGAGATTCCACCTCCTTCAAGCTCTTCTTCAATTTCTTTGGATTTTCTTCCTCCGCTACAGAGAGAAACCCTAACACCAATGAGCAAGAACAGAAACCCTAACACCGAGCTCGATCCTAAAGGAATCCATCCGATGAGGAAACTTTCTGACCATAAATACAGCAAAAATCTGGCCACAAACTTGCAATGCAGCTTGTCTTACAGAAACATCGTCCACAACAGAAGGCTTGCCAATTCTAGGAAGCCAAAGATAAAACAAAAAAGAAACACACGCTGACTGCAAGAGGTGGAACTTACTTACCTCTTCTCTTTCTTGGACCGGAGCCATGAATCAACTTCCTCTTCTTCTTCGTCTTCTCTACCTTGTCCTGATCATCCTGGATCGCACCGGCATCCAGTGACCCCATAGTGCTCCGTTTGCTGCACAGCTTCACTCAAATACGCATGCTGCTTACATACATATATATCCGTTCGTAGCTTTGCGCAAGATAAGGAAGACGAAGGAAAGAGGTCGTCCTGTAGTTGCTTACATCATCCCCGTTTCTTCCCCCGCGTAACAAACCGGGCGCAATGAACTACCACAAGCTTGGTTTAAGGGAAGCTTGCAAAAACCCTCCCGAGCGCCAAACCCTAAACTTTTACACCCTGATTGGCTAGTTACTAGATTAGTTAGGGCTTGCTAACTTTAGTTGCGTATTTAGCCAAGCCTGGCTCCGAACCTACTGGTTAGATAGTTTTGGTTAGAGCCACGCACCACCACAAGCTTTGCTTTGAAGGAAGCTTGCGAAAAACCCACCTGATCTCCCCTAAAATCTTAAACCCTGATTGGCTAACCATGTTGGCCGGTTACTAGATTAGTTAGGGCTTGCTAACTTTAATTGCTTATTTAGCCAAGTCCGGCTCCAAGCCTACTGATTAGATAAGTCTGGCTAGTTAGCCAAGGCTAGTCCCCAAGCTTACTGGTTAGTTAGCTAGCTCTGAACCTACAAGTTTGTGGAACAGTCTAGAACAAAGGCCTTGTTAAGGTCCGTGAAGCACCATGAGACATGTCCTTCAGCACTTCAAGGTTTTGGCTATGTATTTGAATGCACCTCCTCAATTAGAAGATTTGTTCCATGAGTTTGTTCAGGAGCCTTCCACAAATGACCTTTCAAATTAGGGGAGGCCCATGGGAACAAGCTTCCCTTATACTCATTTATGGATTGAAGGACCCTAGCAAGGGACATAAAGCCCTGAATGTTTTTATTCAATGTTAAGAGGCCACCTTATTTCCATGAATAATGCTTCATCTAGGTGTGGACACACCTTCTGCATACTCCTAGACATAATAAAGTGCCTCCTACTAGGCCCATAGTAGTAATAACATAACATTCACACTTCATGTTACAAATTTAATGTCAAATTAAGTTAACATTAAGATTAACATTAGAAAATTTCACAAGTGACACTTAAATGATTGATTTGTTCACTATTGCATTACCACTAACATTGATTATTCATATTACAATGGATGTTATGAATGGAGTACATACTTCGATATGTTTCGTGATAATGTCTTCACATCAAGTTAGTTACTATCAACATTCTTTGTCAAATCGTTGCCTTTGTTGTTGCTTCACCTTATTTCAGCATTGCATTTCATTCATTGTTTTGTAGTGTGCTTTTCGTTATCACTTGCGTTGGTGTTTGTGAATTATTTCTCATTCTATCTACAATGGCCAATTGTTTTTCATTTTTCTTGCATTTGCTTCTCATTTTGCATGTAACAACAAAGGGTTTTTCACTTTATTTCTTTGTAGTGGTGAGTTGTTTTTCATTATGTTTATATTCATTTCTTATTTTGTTTACATCAACAAAGTAGATTTGAAAAGAGAGAACCACAAAGAACTGGAAAAAAAAACGCCATGTTTTGTTTGGGTTATTTCTAAATTTTCTGTGCTTGACTTGTGAAGACTAAATCTTGCTCTCAGTCCAAATTTAGCTTTTCCTGGGTTAAATATATAGTCACTAGAATGGCCTCACTCAAGAAAGATGAAGGTGATGATGGTGCTCCTTAGGTCAACTTCATACAACATATTGCTATTTTAACTATTGCTGGATTGAAGCTTCAACTTGCCATTAGGGGATGATGAGCCAACAATTTCTATTTTAACCATTCAAACCATTTGTTTGGGCCTTTTACTTTTCTTTTTCAAAACCAAGGGTATATATAGTAGGGTCTTTGTGAAGTTTTCTTTTTCTTTAGCAGAGATGGTATCAAATAGGTACCTAATTGAATTGTGAAAATTAATGAAACTGCTTTATTATCAAATTGCCTATCTAAGCAATTATACCCCTAATTACCAATTTCCTTGGTCACTTCTTTTGATAATTCCCAGTGCTCATCACCTCTTATGTAGAAGTGTTGGTTTTGAAATATTATAGGATCTTTTCAGGTTTGGCACTAAAGTATCAAATAATTATTTTTATCTTTAAAATTTCATGTTAGTAATAAAAATAATTAAAATTTCCCTCCATTTGGAACACTTGCATTTTCAACTCCTTTTTTTTCTTTTTCTTTTTTTTAGCTTTGACTTCCATAGCATTCTTCTCAAGATTTGTCTCTATAGATGGTAGTCCTTTCCTCAAACCCCCTTTATGTGATCCTCTTCTTCAACTTTGTCCTCACTTACCTCATGTACAACATGACATTTAGAAGTTAGAACCCTAAACTTTTGGGGAGGGGGGAATTTTAAAAAGAATATTTTAAGTTTTAAAATCACCAAAAAATCATCATAATTGTGTACAATAAAGATCTTCTAGTTTAAATATTTTTGAGTATTGTCAAATTTCACTCAATACACTTATGGACCCCAATCACTACTTGAGCAACATCACAAAATTGAAAAATAAAACATTGATGGGTTGTTGTTCCTTGTTTTGGTTCTTTTTCCCACAAAAAGGCAATAAAGTTTCCCATTTATGCATAAATAAATAGATAAATTATTTTAAAAAGAGAAAAACACCTGCCTTCCCCTCCCTTTTGCAAAATCAAAGGAATTCTATAAAATATTTTAAATGTTAAAATACAAAATCTTGGCTGTGTTGTCAAAGACTACGTACCACGTACAAACCAAGTTTCTATTTCTAATTGACGTGGTGGCCTGCATTCGACGACCCCAAACCGACGACGACCACGGAAGGAAAGCCCACCCGAAAACTCCTTTGAGCAAAAATAAAATAATCACAAAACACAAAACAAACGACAAAAAGTGTACGAGAATCAAATCTTGTGGACCTACCCCGCGCCCCGCGCGCGAAGTGAAATTCAGAACGATTTCGTTTGGAATAAATCCATGCTGATGGTGCAAGGCCGATTCCAGAGCGCAATTGACGACTCTAGACGACGAGGAGCAAGCTGCAAAAATTGTCCGAGGTTTGTGAACTTCTTTTTGTTTTTGTCTGTGTATTTCGTTTTGCAACTCACTTCTTCTTTTGCCAAATGTTGCCGTGTTTCTCTTCTTGTGTTTTTTTTTTCTTCTTCTTCTTTGCATGTAATTCATTCTGTCTTTCTTCATAGCTTTCTTTCTTTCTTTGCCGTTACGGTCTTCTTCTTCTTCTTGTCATTTTTCTTTCTTTCTTTTTAATCTTGTGGCAATTGTCAGATACGTATGCAATTGTTGGAAGTCTTTATCTTATTTTCATCGCTTTTCCTTTTTTGTGAAACTGAAGATACAAATAGAGGATCAGCAAGAGGCTTTGTGTTTTTTTCTTTTTTGCGCGGCCACGTAGCGAAGGAGAAAGAAGAGAGTGAACGGTTTTGCTGAATTTGTGAAGAAAACCTTGACAAAAAGAGGTACGCTGCTGCTTTGTCCCTTCTTGTATATAGCATGTGCGAATTTGTGTTATTTATTGTGATTTCTTGATTGATTTTCAATTTCAGAAAGAGACAATGGCGTGTTGCGGCAATGCGTCTCTGTCGATATTATTATTGTACAAGAGCACAAAAGTTGAACGTCCTGCAAATTGCGATGTTTCTTGACGAGTCATAGAAGAGCTCTGTGTTTTTTTTGGGCTGTGTGTGTGTGTGTGTGAGAGAGAGAGAGAGAGAGAGAGTTTTGACGTTCTGGCTGAGAGATGCGCTTGTCGGGGTTGAAGAAGAAAGATAGCGGCAGCAGGGGGGGTGGGAGATTTATTCAGATCCGTGCTTCTGGAAGAGTGTCAATCTACTTAAAATTGAGAGATACGCCTTCGTTGTAGTGTAGGTGAGAAGCAGCAGAGACGGAGGAGAAAGAAAGCCTGCTAAAAGAGGAGCAACATGGCCAAGACGATGCAAGTAGTGCAGTACTCTACCTTTGGCGGCGGTGCTGCAGCTCTCCAGGTATGGTAGTATTAACTATTAACTACCAGGTTGTATGGGCGGTGACTGTTGTAGTCGCGTTTTTTCCATCCACCAGGAAGGTTTTTTAAAGCAGCGCACGAGGAGATATCCAAACTCGCTGCTTTCTCTCCCTCTTTTCATGTGTTCAGAGCATCTCCAGCGGTGCTCAGTACGTGACTTTGCAAGAATATTTCTCACATCCAAGTTTTAGTTATTTACTTTTTTCCAACCCCACCCATAAAACTGCCCAAATACATGGGAGAGTACTAATAGCAATTCACGTGGACCAATCAAACTATCTAACCACGACCAGGAGCAACAGTGAAATCATTTCCAAAGCTCTTCCCGGCCCCTGGAAAAAGTGCATTTTTCTCGGGCCACAGCAGCCTTCAGTGGGCCCACTGGATATGACTGCTGCACCTCCTCCAAGGTTTCCAGTGCAAGCCCACATACTGAGCACCAGTGGAGCTGCTCTTATGCGCCACTCTGATAGTGTTTTAGAGGTCAGTCATGGGAGATCGAAGTAGGTCTTTGTCCCAAATTCCACAAGCAAGTCTGGTTTCTACCTGATATTTCAACTCTAATGCAATTGCAGCATGCGGAAGTGCCAGTGCCTACACCAGGGAGAGAACAGGTGCTGGTGAAAGTAGAAGCTGCCAGTGTGAACCCAGTTGACTGGAAAATTCAGCAGGGTCTGTTCAGACCCGTTGGGCCAGCCAAGATTCCTTGCATACCAGGTAAGAGCTGAAAAGCAGTTGTGACATCTATGAGCTTGCAAACCATCAACTTAACATGACAACAATTCAATGTATTGGGTGTGGTCTGTCACATGTTGCTGATTGCAGCTTCATCAGCTTCTATTCAGTCTCAGTGCATTGCAGTGAGAAATTTTGAATTCCTGAATTTTACAACACATTGTCTAGTTTTGTTGCATGTTTGCAAATATGTCATGTCTGCAAGCAGATGTTTATTTAGACACTGGTGGTTTATTTTCTTCTCAAAAGTAATAATTGTGCATCATCTCACTGCTGTGCTTACATGGAGTCCCCCTTGCAATTAACATTCATTCTAGCACTCAGAATTTTTTGATTTGTTTTCACTGTTCTATAGGGTTGCATTTCCTTCTTTTTGTCTGTTTGCTGATTTATAATTGTCAGATCTGAAATAGATCTCAATGATGTTGTTATCAGGTCATCTCACAATTCTAATCAGGTTGGATTAAATCACAAGTTTGGAGTTATTCTCAGTAATTATCAAGATATATATTCTAACACCTGGTTTAAAGAAGGTCTTCCAGTTCTGGACCTGCTGAAGGGGAGGATAGATCCTGTGTTTCTTTTTTAAATGCTCATTAGATTTAGTCTAGGCCAACATGAGTAGATAGAAGAACAGGAAATGGGGGAATTTTCTAAAGGAATCCAACACATCTTGTGTCAACAGCACATTGTTTGAAGAGAATCTCAGCTTCTGGAAATGGACCATAGAAATCTGAATTTCTTGCTCTAACTTTCAGGAAATGATATTGCTGGGGAGGTTGTTGGCCTGGGCCCTGGAGTAACAAGTTTTAAAGTTGGGGACAAGGTTGTGGCCTTACTGGAACTTCTTAAGGTATTTCTTCTGCCCTGCATAAGATCAACTTACAGTGCAAGAAGTATATAAAATGTCCAACACCATTTGCACCTGAAAGATTAGGGATGCAAGATGGTGCATATTTTTGTTTTTAACACAAGACAAAGATCTGTGAAGGTCTGTGCATGTTGCAATGCAATTTTTGGTGTGTCTTTAGACTTGGTGTGTGCACCTAGGGTGTATGAGCTTGTACAGCTGGTGTCACAGGTTTGGATATGGACAATTCTTGTTGCAGCACCAAGGGGAAAAGAAATGCCCTTGGAAACTCCTTGCAAGTACTAAGTCAGGGGGGCTCTATGTCCAGGGTGGATCACTAGCAGAGTATGCAGTAGCATCTATCAAAACAACAGCAAAGCGGCCAGACGAGATCTCAGCAACAGATGCCGCCGCTTTGGGTGTTGGAGGTACAACAGCGTTGCAAACCATCCGTAATGGTGCTGGAATTAAGTTTGATGGGAGCAATCAAGTGACAAAGAATGTGCTGATAACAGCTGCTTCTGGTGGCGTTGGGACATATGCAGTGCAGGTGCCCCCTGTCTGTCTCTGTGTGTCTCTCTTTATTTCTCTTGAAGTCTATCACAGAAGACCATATCAAGCATAGTCTTATTAGATTTGAGAATTGACTTTCTATTGTGTATTTGAAGCCTTTTGGCCCTCCTTTGGCTGTTATATACCTCTCTTCTTTTCCTTTCTGGAAAGGGAAAGGTTCCTGAGTTGTTACCAGTTTAAACTTGCAGCTTGCAAAGCTAGCAGGTGTCCATGTGACAGCAACATGTGGGGCTCGGAATATTGACTTGGTCAAAAGTCTTGGGGCTGATGAAGTACTCGACTACAAGACCCCTGAAGGGAAGAACCTCCAGAGTCCATCAGGGAAAAAGTACGACGTGGTGTTGAATTATAGTTTACAGCCATTCTCCTCCTTTAAACCCCAGCTTGCACCTCAGGGAAAGGTGATTGATATCAGTGGCTCTCTGAAATTATTCTTGACAAAAGCAATTCAAATTGTAACTTTCCGAAAGCAAAGCCTGGTTCCATTCTTCATGGCAAACAATGGTGATGACCTTCAGTTTGTGACAAACTTGGTGAAAGAGGGCAAGTTGAAGACTATCATTGACTCTACATACCCATTGTCAAAGGCGGAGGAGGCATGGGTTCGCTGCATTGAGGGACATGCTACTGGAAAGATCGTTGTTACTATGGTCTAAGATAGAGATTTGTGATGGCAGGGAAGTGGCCCTCACAAGTTTGCCCAATGACAACAGGGTGACAACATTGAGATCTGTTCCAAAACATTAGCCTGTTCTTCCCCTCAGGTAAACTGTCTCCTTGCTTGTGCATATGTAATGTTTATGTATGGAAAGCCACTGGTATTTCTGAGCATATATATGTCAGACTGCAGCATGTGATCTTTATACCTCAAATGTTTACAAGCAGGTAAAATATTGACATTTGAGAATAGGTTTTACATCACCTGTTTGGAAAATTTTAGCATTGCCAATTACTTATGGGTGTTGTTGTGGTGTTTTACTAATACACCACATTCTGCATGTATCTAATGTCTCCTTATAATTGTAGGCTGACTACAAAGTGTAAGTGGCAAGAGTTGGAGTTTTCCTTTATCTCAGCAATAAACTCTTTTCTACAGATTCCGTTTTGTATGAAGCTGATGATGTTTGTCAATGTGCAACGGAAACATAGGACCTTTGGTTGTTTGAGCATGTTTCACAAATTGGCAATTGTGCTCCTCTGATGTTGTGTGGTAATCACAGTTCATTTCCTCTTTTGAGCTTTGTGTTGCCATCAATGAAGCTGCTCATTGGAATTGCATTGTAATCACAAAAGTGATCCTTGCTTGAAATTTTCTTGCAACCTCAATTTGTTTCGCAATCATAGAAGATCCTCCTTTTCAAAATTGCATTGTAATTGCCAATTCTCATCCTCAGTAGTTCAAATGGAGAATTGGCAACACAAATTGCCAATTGTCCTAAATAAGAAAGATTTCTCCCTTGCTATGATTCATTTTGCCATGACATTCATTTGAAGACTTCCGCTTCAACAATGGCAAAATCTTCTATCTTTGTACTTAAGCTTCTTGAAGTTTTAATCAGTGTTGACCAAGAATGCTGGGTTCTAGGTTGGTTTCAGGTCCAGTTACACCATATGTTTCATTCTAATGTTTTGATGGTTTTCCATGGCGTAAATCTCTTGTAAGTTTTTGAAGAAGTCAAATTTAGTGATGTCATACTAGTTGAAAATAGCCTTCAAGAACTTTTCATGTCCTTTGCTCAAACCTCTTCAAGGTGGCATAAAGTGACAGGAAGTATGCACCATGCTACCATTATTAATCATTGTTCCATAAAAGCTTAAGGTGTGGTCAACTTCCAAAGCTTGATTCCATGCTCAAGAATCTTCTTCAATGCTTAAACAAGTTTTTTTAATATAGATCCTTTTGCCTTGTAAATTGTGTTGAAGATGAAGAGGTTTTCTTGTTTCTTCCAACTCCAAAGTCATAGCTTATCATGCTAGTCATTCAGAATGATGTAAGGAAGGTCTTTGCTTGCTCATAAGCCTTATTAGACAATTTGTAAAAAAATTCTTTGACTTCCAAAACAAGAATGGGTTGGACATGGTAAAAGTGTAGGGTAAAGCCCCAAAGTGAGGGCATTCTCAAAATAAGGGGCCCAGGACAAAGGGTGTGATAGGCATTTTAAAATGGTTGCAAAGGAAAAAATTGTATTGTTCATGAGCCAAAACATCTAGATGGAACAATTGTCATTCCTAAATGTAAGAAAGAACTGAGGTTGTAAATGCTCAATTACCATAAAATGCAATTTGATTAATGACAAAAACCGAAACCAAGCTGGTGCCCATGAGATGTATGGAAGGATGCATGAATGTAAGCATTAAGGTTGGAAATGCCTAATTACCAACCATGTAGTAGTTCAACTAAAATTGTATTAACATCCATAAGATATATGGAAGGAATGTATATCTATACTACAGCATATTGCATCTACAAAAAAATTAGAACTAGAAAACATTTGAAGTCTTGAAAAGAAGAAAAATAAAGACAAGAATAGCACAAAAAGAAATTTGGAATTTGAGAGCAAACAATGGAAAAGAAAACTCGTGGAACAATTTTGCTATTATAACAGTTGTTGGTTTAAACTTGCTATTAGGTGCAGAGCAAATTTGTGATGAGTTACTTGTTGAATCATTTGGTGAAACTCTCTCACTGATTAGATCACTGCCCAAAGTATTTCACTAGCTGTGAATGTGAAGAAGATAAAGTGAATAATGAAATGTGATGTGTAGATGTGGGTGAGTAGTAAGCTGGTGGAAGGGGATTAAAAACATGAAATGAATAGGTGAAGGGTCAGAAAACCATAATTGGGTCATCTAGAGACCCAGTTATGGGAAGTTCATTAAAGAAAGCTCACAATTGACAAATGGTGAATCCACATGCTATGATCTTTATAATGATTATGGCATATTAAAAATCATGAGATTTGTGAATTTCATCGTTTTAGGGAATGAAATAGAACAAGTCTTAGTTTTAGGAGATGGCACACTTCCAGCTTGTGCAAAGAGTTCTTTCTGAGAATCAAAATTTGATGGAAGGCAAATGTTTCATTCTCCCTTCAAAATTTTGCTGTCTAGTAATACTTAAGTGTTTATGAGAAAAACTCTTATTCTGGGCATTGGGTGGGTTGCTGAAAGTAGTAGAATTATACATGACGTGAAAGAGGTTTGAATCCAGGTTATTGGATAAACCATTTTAGAAATGAACTTGTGGGCAAATATAGTCCAGATCCATAAATGCAAGCCAAATTAATTGATTTGACTATGCATTTTAGTTAAGTTGTATGTCCATATATTGAAGGTGGATTAACCACTAAAAAGCCCATGAATGTTTTATACTATTACATTTAGAATTCAAACAGATTTGTTGATGAAGTTACCCAATTTGGAAGAGGCTTCATCAAAGGGTCATTTTACCAATCCAAACCATTTCAAAAGCATACACTTCATAGTCCCATCACTGTAAGATAAATAACAACCGTATGTGTAGAACATCAACTTAAGAGTTGCAATATAAAAAGAGTCTCCACCAAGAGCCGTATAATGGTTTGCAAGTAGTATTTTTGTTGAAGTAAAACCTTTAAATAGTGTGAAACTGAGTTTGGACTTGTAAACATGCACAAGTAATATTGCTCTCCAAAAGGGCCAGTAAAAAAGAATGATTTTTTTTATTGGCCTATGTTGTGGTATTTAAATGGTCTCTTATTTTTTTTATGATTCAATATTTCATGTTTTATGGTTGAGGATCAGGGTTTTTGTTTTCCAACTTTTCGATGTAGCCAAACTCACAATCATTCACAAGAAGATTTAGTCAAATTTGGCTATGGTCATATATGAAAGGAGAATTTTTCAGGAATCCTCTTATATTTTGACTACCTGCTGGAACTTGTGGTAAATCTGGAAAATTTCAAACAAAAAACTCAAAATCTGGTGAATTAGGGTTATTTGTCTCACAAAAATCCTTTGTATGTGTTGAAATAATATTTTTCAGGTGGAAAAAACCCAAAATTCAACCCAAAATAAATCACCAGTGAGGATGAGGAAATAATTAGCACTCTATGTTGGATGTGGTAAACATTGGTAGATGCACAAATAGTTGTTGTGGGCGGAGATGCTTGATTGTATGGACTACTTGTACATCCACTCACAATATTTCAAATTGCTTAAAGTATTGAATTGAGTTGACAGAGATCTCACAAATTAATTCATTGTTATGATAGTATATGAATTACACACCACCGAAACACACCAAGGTGTGACAAAATTTCTCCTTGAATCTACTCACAAAGCATACATTATATTATTTTCACAAGTAGTACCATGAATTTCTCCATGTGATTAAACTCAACACAAAAGGAATTGAGAGATTATCTAATGAGAAATAAAAGGAGTCTACTTCACTCAGAGACTTATTTCTTGTAGTTTGAAATTCCAAATGCAATGTTCACGGATGAGAGTGGAACTGCAGCCATGGTTATCTTTTTGTTTTGAGACTGGATTTTGTGTTTGATCACAATTGATTTGTATGTAAAGCCTCCCTTTTGTGAGTCTTTTGGGTTCAATAGTATCAGGTATCAATTTAAAAAGTCACAACATTTTGCTCGTTTCTGAAAGAAATATTGGGAAAATTAAGGGGAACAAAGGAAAGATTAAAAAGCGCCCCAAAAAGAACTTTGGGGAATATCAATGGGAACTAATGAATAATTTCAAAGGGCCCCAGAAGGAACTTTTGAGCAAGATTAATGGGAACAAATGAATGATTCAGAAGGGTTCCAAAAGAGAACTTTTGGGAATATTGATGGGAACAAATGAGTGATTCAAAAGGGCCCAAAAATGGACTTTTGGGAATATTGATGGGAACAAATGAATGATTCAAAAGGGCCCAAAAATGGACTTTTGGGAATATCGATGGGAACAAATGAATGATTTTGTGAGGCCAAAAAAGAACTCTTGTGAATATTATGGGAACAAACAAATAAGCAACCTTTGGGAACAATGATGAGAACAAATGGATAGGAACCTTTGGGAACATGGTTGGCAGACTTGTAGAAGGAAATCGTACTTGGCAAACTTGTAAAAGGAATTGGAACTTGCAAACTTGCAAACTGCAAAGAGGATTTTGAACTTGCAAACTTGCAAAAAGAAGGGATTTTAGGTTGCAAACTTATAAAAGGAAGGGATTTGAGTTTGCAAACTTGTAAAAAGAAAGGGATTTGAACTTGCCAACTTGTTAAAGGAACTAGCTTGAACTTTGTTTATGAGGATGGAGTCAACAAATCTGGAGCTGAGATTTTGCACTTTGGCAAGAGGATGTGAGTATAAATAACTTACAGCTTTCCTGTTGAAAGGATTCATGCAGAGAGAAATATCTGCATATGTCATGGACTCCCCAACAGCAGCCTTTCTCCTTCATATGGGACAATCTGCTATGGCATCCAAAATGTGCAGGAGTCAAGACAACTGAATCGCTCTATGAAGTGTACAATTCCTATAATTTTAGTACACGAATTTTGGGGTCTCTACCACCAAGTCTCCAAACCTGTTCCCAAATTGCTGTCTTTTTAAAGGCTCTGGTGATGTATTTACCACCAGCTTTATGTGTGTCGCACTTTGCACCACAATAAGCACCTGCTTACTTACAAGCACACTAAGTGGTAGACTGGCTCAAGGATCTGTCGTCAATGACAGAAATGATAAGAGATGACCCAACAATATACTCAGTTGCCATCCAGTTGGTGTTGTACTGAGGTCAAACCACTGTTGGAGCCATACATAGCAGCAGAATCACCTTCATTCCTATAGAAAAACACTTCAGCAGGTGAGAGGATTCGGATCGCCCGCACTGTGCTCACAAACACCCTGCAACACCAAGCAACCAAGAGAATGATTCGATCAAGGTGTTGAAGTTTGACCATGAACCCAAGTTGAGTATAGACAATTGTCCAGCAGATAATCTTTTAATGTACAGATGGGATGCATATTCAATATGGAAAGGATATTCTGGTTAGAGAAACATACTCCCACGGGTCATCTCCAACAAGAAGGAGATCGTTTTCATTGTCAAGGAACACTAGTTGCCATCCAAGCTCTTGTTCAAGCTTGCACTCCAGATTAAACATGTGTGCTAGCTCACACCGCAACTCTGCATAGTTATTAAAGCGATTTACATCAAGTGCCCGTGTTATAGATCCCCGCTTGTACACCTGATGAACACCAATTCACAGCACACAAAACCTATTAAGGTCATACTAATCCGGAAAAAAACTTAGCTCAAGTAATTTAGCAACAGAAATCATGGGTGCCATTCAAAATGCATTTCAGCAGAGATCAGAGAGAACCTCTACCTTAGTGAAACTTCGTACCACCTTCTGAGGAAAATGAGCAGCCCCTTGCAGAAAAGCACTGTTTTCCACACCTTCATTTGTGTTCATACTTGGGTTGTTATATGGAGGCTCTACTCTTGAGCTGGATGCAGAGCAATATGGTCCCTGTGCTATAAGCCGTCCCCCATGAACCTCACTCTGTAGTGAATGTACCTTGTTCAGCCTTGAGGAGATGGATGGACTTGCTTTGGCAGATCCCAATGAAACCAGAGTATTCTGGGTATCAAACTGAGGTTGCAATTCCTGATCTGCATCTCCATTCCTATGTGTTACTCCTTGGCATTGCACAAGTTGTGCTGGAAGCATAGTAACCCCACTTTGAGTCCCAATCTCCGTTATTGAGGGTGAATAGACAGACCCATGACCCATCGATGACCCAGAGGATGAGGGCATGTCCATCCTCTGCAGTTGCAAAGAAGTTCCATTTGATTGGGCTCCTGTGTACATATAAGGTTCATGCACAGATGGATACCATGAACCTGGTACCTGCAGCAAACATCACACTTTTAACATTTTCAGACTCTTCTGTTGTGAGGTTTAAAGCATGCATGCAATCAGTGTACAGTACTATTTTGGCATAGAAAGAACCGTGCAATGCAAATGCAAGGTTTTGAGAAAACTGCTCAAAAACCATTGTCCAGTAAATTAGAACCAAAGGAGAATGATATCCTTGTTACTGTGAAGGACAATGATAGAAAAATAATGGGTCACCATGATAAACACAGACCTGTAGTTCTCGGACCATTGCATTGTTTCCACCAGAAAATCCTTCTTGTTGTGGCATCCTGTTTTGAATACTGTTTGAATATAAGTGTCCAGGATGATGTTGGGTTGCATGCCCGGTGCACTGCTGCCCGACACCTTTCTGCACACATTCAGTACTGCATTGTTGCTGCATCATCCCATTCTGCAAGCCAATTTGCAAACCACTCTGCATTCTATTTTGTGACCCTACTTGCAGTGCATGATTTGCATATTGTTCATGCACAACTCTTTGTGAAGTATGTGACAACGGTGGGTGTGGGTGTTGCAATATTCCATCCGCAGGTGCACGCCCAACTTGTGGCTGTGAAGAACTAGTTTGAGGATTGTATTGGGATGCTTGCTGTTGCTGGAAAACCCCAGTGTGCAATACCTGACCACCTCTTCTTTGATGAATTATCCCACTTTGGGCATGATGCACTGATGGTTGCTGAAAAGCTACATTTGAGGAGGACTGTGAAGATTGTTGTTGTGGCAGAACATTCTTAACGCTGTGGGCCCCTTGTCGAAGAAACCCATTTTCCAAAGAGCAAGTAAACACACTGGGAAACACTTCATTCTCCATTTCTTGAAGCTGAGACACTGGGGTTTTGCAAGTATGCAGAACTGTTGCATTTGGGAGGTCAGCATAAGGACTAGAGGAAGAAGAGATTGAAGAGCCATTGTGAAAATCTGACTCAACACAAGGGGAAGATGTTTGAATGAGAGAAGGGGGATGTCCAGCTGATTGTGCGGATTGGTTTGGTGAATGCTCCCGAAGACACCTGGTAGCAGAAGTATTTGTTGGCATTGGCAGCTGTGCTACTGTTTCAGAACAAGAAGGCTGCTGTTGCTGAATTTCATACTTCACTTGCTGCTGCAATTGGCGTTGGAGAAAAAACATTGCCGGACTACTCCTAAGATCCTGTCATCCAATACAACAAAGAACAAAGTAAGAACTCTACAAAGGTTTGATTGTGTCCTAGAATGCAGACCTAAATTGCTGTAACAATTCCTCCAGGCCTTACATCTTCATGTACCTGCAAAACTGCAGCAGCCATAATTCTCTGCTCCATGTTCAATACAGGCAGACTTGCAGTGGCTGCCACATCTGTCTTCTGCTGCTGTTGCATTCGAATCCAGCTCTCCACCATGGGTCCCTGGAATTGTGGGTATTGATATCCTTCATGTGTGCTGCTGTCTGTCCTCACTGACGCTTGCTGCCATCGCTGTGACGCTTTCAAGTTATCTTTCACTTCTTCTTCTGACAGAAATCCATCCCTCTTTCTCTTTCCCTGCCATCAGCAAAAAAATGCAATGAGTCCCATAGAAACTTCTACAAAAGATGGGACTTCTGTTCTCAGAGAGGATGTAGAAGCTCATTGCTCCACTGCTAGAGTACTTGAGACTGATGAGAGCCAGATAGAGAGAGCACAGGATCATCTAAAGCAGGAATTCAGTAAGCTGTTTCACATTTCACAACTATTGATCCTGTTGTTGCCTCCTCTTTTGGAATACTTCCAGGTGCAGGACTGCAGCATATCAACTGGCTAATCTTCTGCTTAACGCAAGTGGTGATGGGATAAGGTGTCTCATGAGAAAACTGGGTCAATCTTGGATGCATCGTAGGAGCTACAGGAGTTATGGCAAAAGAAAACACAGAGAGAGAGACACAGAGAGAGAGAGAGAGCTTACGCCTGCAGCAATATTAGGCATGCCACTCTCCATGGAACCTTTGCCTCTCTGTCAGAGAAGTGCAAATGCTCCCCTCTTTATCAAAGCTGTAGCTTCAAGCCCATTCTATATTCTCACCCTCATGCTGCTGCTGCTGCAACCACAACCAAAGACACTTCAAGACCATGACCTGGAGATACTAGTAATGCTGCACATAAGATACTAACAAGTTTGAACAAAAGCAAGAGCAGTAGAAACATCAAGTCCATCCATCTTTGTAGACTTGGAATTTGCCCAAGCTCAATGAGAAATGGAAAGCAAGAAACAAAGATACTAATCTACAGAGCACAATACTCAGCCACAAGCAACTCATGGAAGCACACATAAAATCTGAGCTTTGCATGAAGGTTTTTTACCCTATCTGTGAAGAGGATCTCCTGTTCTCAGATTAGGGTTATGGAGAGAGAAGCCTGTGATCAATGTAAGCTTTTGGAATGGTTTATACCCATTTGAAGTGCAGGAACAAGTCTCTAACAGATTTCAAGGATTCAAGACAAAGAGTCCAAGAAGAAGAAGAAAAGCTTCCACTTGAGCTTGAAGGTGACAGGGGGAAAAAAGAAAGAAAGAAAGAACCTTCTAAGAGCAGGAGACTCTTCGTTTCTGTTTTTATCATCTTCATCAGCAGCTTTTTGTCTGCAAGAGAAACTCCAAACAGTATCCTGTCCTCGACCACAACTTCCCAGTAACAAAGCTTCTTCTTCAAGCTCCCCGGAAAATTACAGCTACAACCAAAAAACGAAACACCTAGAGATACCACACTGCTCTCAGTTCCCAAGTTCTCAGCAATCAAAAGACCAGAAGCTAATGACAGTAGCAAACAGTTGTTCTCCTGCACCATCTCCTCTCCCTCCACCACTTCTTCTTCTTCCTCTACTCATGAGGTATCTCTCCTACTCTCTTTCCACTGCTACCTTGCTTTGCATTCAGTCAACCAGCAGAAGAAGTCCAAGAGAAACCAAGACAGGAAAAGTACAAACCAACAACGAGTCTAGAACAGACACACATTCACAAAAAGCTCAGACAAGTGCAAACAAAGATCCAGACCTACAACCACAAACACAACAACAACAGCAACATCATCATCATCAAAAACATAAGCAACAGCAACAACAGCAGCAGCAGCGACAACAATGGCTATGAATCCATCAAACAAACAGCAGCAGGATGTACAAACTCGCTGCTGCAAGATTGTTACCACGACATCCTCCTACTATTTTTTGCGTAGCTCTTTGTTCGGGACCTAGTCGGATCAACGGAACTCTCTCTCTCTCTCTCTCTCTCTCTCTCTCTCTCTCTCTCTCTCTCTCTCTAAAAGTACCAGCAAAGGACAAAGCAACCCCGGGAAGCACTAATGACAACAGAAACAAGCAGCTGCTAAAAGAAAAGAAATAGAAGAAGTCTACAACAAATACAGAACATATTATTCACGCCAAAAATCTCGAACATCCAGACCTACAACCAAAAAAATCAACAGCAATGGCTACGAATCCATCAAAGAAAACAGCAGCCGAGCAGGATTGAACAACCTTGCTGCTGCTGGAGTGTTACTAGAAATCAAACAACAGCTTTCTGCTACTAACTATTTTGCGTACCTCCTTGTTCCGCACCTTGTCTCATCAACGAACTCTTCTTTTCTTCTTGTTGTTCTTGTCCTTCTTTTTCCTTCTTCTTCTTCTTCTTCTTCTTCCTCGTGTCTCTCCTCCTCCGCCATCGCCAAAGCTTGACGAAGGAAGAACGACAGGAAGGAAGGAAGACGGGGCAGCAGAGCACGGTCAGAAAAGGGCAGCAGAAGGGCAGCAACGGAGAGGAACGTGGGCAGCAGGTGGGCAGTGAGGCGGGCAGCAGGTGGGCAGCGGGTGGACAGCAATAGAGAGGAAGGAGGGACAGAAGAAAGGGGAAGGTGCTAGATTTTTAAGGCACAGGTGTTTGTTTGTTTGTTGCTGCCCTTTTGTAATCTGATGGGTTTTCAGTATTGCCCGAACCATTACTTTGTGCTTCCCTTGCCAATGTACCACCTATGGAATGCTCAAGCCCCTGCCCAATAATATATCACAATATCTTATATCGTAATATCTTGGTAGCTTCAACATATGTTTGTCAAATAATAAATTAATTTTGAAGATTAATTATTTAAAAATAAATAATAAAATAATTATTAAGAGGGGCGGGTTTATGATTGCCAAGATTTGAAAGTTAAATTATGAAAATTCTCAAATTTGTATTTGGTTCTGGTAGTTTGTTACTAGCCAAAAAATACAAAAGGATGCTCAATTTTTGGGGGAATAAAAAAGGCAAAAAACTTTCATATTTTGTTTATAATCAAATTTGGCTACATTTTACTATGGATGATTGTCACTTTGGTCATGTCACAAAATCGACCCGCCCCCCCCCCCCCCCCCCACCCCCCAAAAAAAAAAACACACACACACACACACACACACACACTCTTTTATGCCCATGGAGTGTGTTACAAGATCTTAGGGTTGTGTTCTTTAAAAGCATGCATTAGCAGACCTTGGGTGAACCAAGATTTCACATGTTAGAGGTATTCGTAAAGTGACACCCTTTTGGGGCCTTTCTTTCATACTCTAACAATTCCTTCAATCTTTAAACATTGTTATTTGCAAAGTAATGAAGTTTTATTAAATATGGATAATCAAATGTTGGAACTGAAGATTAAATGCACAACATTCAAGAATATATCTATAACTATACTATACACAACAACCACAATGAATTGTAATTGGTTGAAAGCAATCAAGGAAAAAACAATTATGAAAAAACTCAAATTTGGTCAAATTTGGTGTTAATTTTAACCCCCATTAAGCCCAATTTACTTTTTAAAATTTAGATAATTGGGTTGATTCTAAACAATATATAAAGATCCCATCCTTAAAAGACTACATGAGTGTCTCTTGTCTCTAAGTCCAAATAACTTTAAGATTTCTCAATTGAAATGTTTTGTTGGCCTTTTGGGGGAGGGGTGTCCTGTGTCTCTCTTTTCTTTTGCAATGAAGTTTTTCTTCACTTGTGCCAGAAATAAAACAAAACAAGGCATCACAAACACACTGCCCTTGCCAATAGGGCGACCGAATGGATGGACAGAGGGATGACGGGATGGACGACCGGATGGATTCAGGGGAAGCTTCATTTCTCATCCCGACGTCCTTTACAATATATGATGATGATGTTGTAAATCTACTTACTGTGTCCACACTTTGAACACCAAAACAATCCGTTCCAATCTAAACAGTCTAAACACTTTCATCAAAGAAACCGGTTCCCCTAATGTGAAATCGGTTTTAATACTGTAAAACTTCCAAAAGTTGGATCCAATGTGATAGTCCCTGTGTCCCTCTGGGGCCAGGGCCCAACAAAAGAAATGTAGGCTCTTAAGGGGTCTCTCACTCCATCCAAAGAAGAAAATAGAACTGAAATCCCACTACAATCCAACACTATTAACTTTGTTCATTCTTCATCCTACCTAGAGATACAATACAAGTTTTGTGTAGGGTAAAGCCCAAGGACAAGGACCTTATTGGAATAAGGGCTCAGGTGAGCCAGAGTCGAGCCCTTTGCCCAGTTCGGGTAATGACCTCATCTGAGGGCATTGCCCCATATAAAAAGCCTTGTATAATTTGTTTGCTTGAAATATCTGCAAAAGAGGGAACTTGAATACCTATAGGTATCTCTTGTGTGGGAGAGGCGAGGCTTTATGAAAATTATTGAGTGGGCTTTGCAAAAAGTATAAAGCTCGCACAACATTGAAGTTCTAATTCAATTTTGAAGAGAGGTTGATTGTCTAATTAGGGTCCAATGGTGGTTTCAACAAAACTCAAAATTTCTAGTTTAGAGACCCTAAAATCTAACCTATAAATTCATCGTGAGCCTATCTAAACCTTAGAACCTGCCATCAATGGGTATCTACCTTTGAACATACCGGCCTAATAGTGGTATCAAATCTTTTTTCTAGTTCCATACCAACCATGTGCAAGTATCAAAATCTCTTTCCAAAGTTTCATACCAACCTAGTATTGGTATTAAAGTCTAGGGATGATATTGAGGCAAGTACCTATATACTTGATATTCAGATTTATATGGCCTAGGTATGAAGTTAGCATCGAATTATTGTTAAATTGTTCATACTAGGCAAGTATTGGCATTCAAATTGTTTTTAAATTTTCATACTAGGTAAATATTGGTACCAATTTATTTATTTTAATTTCATATCGAAATTTAAAGAACAAATTAACCAAATTAGTCAAATTAACACTAGAAAAAAATATTAATCCAATATTTTTGTCAGGCTTCCATTGACATACTCACTAAACACTAGTTTAAACTTCAACAAAAAGCTTTCCATACTAGATCTAAAACTTTTCATCATCTAGATGCATGCACATCTATGAAACATGCTCATTCATCATATACACAAACATAATACTTCATCCATCACTCACATGTTGGGTCAAGTTCAAACCAAAAAAATTTATGCCCAAGTCCTTACACCCAATATCTTTAGTCTCAACAAAGTTGGCAAAGTAAGAACTAAGAACCCAATCCAAAAATAACAACCCACCAACAACTCGAGAAAGATACCATAGAAACAACCAAATGAGTGTATGTTCGATGTTCAAGGGTCCATCCAAAGTTGCCCAACTTTGAACAACAAGTCATAAGCCTGATGTACGAGAGGCCCGAGACTATGCACTCGTATCAAGAAACTTTGGGTTTATTGCCGATGATGGCCTACCAATCACCACCACCCACTACTCAAGCCATCACCACTAACAAAATAATGGGGCGTCCTTTGGATGTGAATGCTGAGTCTTCTTGGGACTCATTATTTTTTAGTGTTGTTGCTGCTTATGATTTTGGTGGGTGGCCTAAGCCACTCTGCCAGCCTGAGACCTTACCCTAAAATCAGTTTCGTAATTAAATAATATCCTCAAAAGAGTGAAATGAAATTTATTAGTGAAAAATGTGAAGTTAACATGTTGAAAATCATCATAATTTATCATAGGCTTACCTTCTGAATAATTTCACTCCTCATTTCACAATATAATAGTATAGTAGATGATGAAAATTATATATTTTTTAAAATTAAAAAACAAATTCTTTTTTTTCAAAAAAAAAGAATTATTCGTCAATGTGGAAATTGACCCTCAGCTGTGGTAATCAGAATGTTAAACACCTCATCAAACTTCAAACTTTGCAAGGGTGATAGAAAAAGGCCTGTGTGTCTTGTGCGGTTTTGCAAAAGTGTTTAAATAATAAACTAAAACCTGAGAAACAAATACAAAATTTGATACAAGTACTTCAAGCTATAGGAATTAGGCTATAGTGGTAGAACCAAGATCTTACTTAGTTAGGTGGAGGGTTCAATTCTTATCAATAGTTGGTTGATTGTCTGAAGTTATTTGTTAATTGTTCTGCACAAAACATTAGAACATCATGCACTTGGTTTTGTGCAAAAGGCAAGTGCTATTGGGGGTGTTTAACATCATCTACTTTGCATTATGCACCTATGAATGAACAAATGTACACCAACCAGGTTGGTACAAAGGGACCACCCAGCACTAAGACCCAGCTGGTATGCTCAAAAAAGCCAATACCTACCACATACCAACCAATAACACGAGCCCAAAGTTGCCAAACCTTTAAAATAAATTTTTTAATTGGGTGAACTTGTTTAGTGTTTGCCTATAAGTTATTACAAATTTTTGCCTCCCCCTATCTTGGGATTTGGGAAGTGTGAGGATGAAAAGCCCAGACCTATATGCCCATATGAGGAATTGGAAGACTTTTAATCCCATGCTTGGCTTGCTTTTGTGTACTTGGCCAATAAGAAAGATTGTAAGTCTCTTTTTTTTTTGGTTTTGGGACCTTGTGGAGGACCTTTTACTTTAAAGGAGGTAGAGATTTTGGTTAGGATAATAATTCAAGGTTTGAAAATAGCCAACTTTTCAAAACTTGGACTATGTCCTCACAAGTCTACACCTGCCATTAGCCTTTGGCCAAAAATGATAAAGAACACCAATAGGCATAGAAATTCTTTGGCAACCAATGAGGTGAGTCATCATACACCCAAGGGGACTAGGTAGTCTTTTCTATTTTGAGAAGGGTGTGGGGGGCAATGGTGGCTATTGAATTTTGTTGGAGTTTTTTTGTTCCCAATGTGTTCCCATCAAGTTCCCAATGTATTGCCCAACATGTCCCCACTAGCACTTCACTTTGTCCCATATGCTTTGCCTAAAATATTGTCTCTTGGAACCTACGTATATAGGTGAGCTAAAATTGTGAATTTTTCCATGTCTCCAGTGACTACTTGTATATGTAAGAGAGTTTTCATATTTTTTAATTTCTCTTCTTCTTTTTTGGTGGTGAAGGGCCAATCAAAGAGGCTCATTGCAAAATAATAATAATAATAATTTTATTTTTTTAATCTGAACTTCAAAAGACACCCCCAAGTTCCAGCTAATTTAATATGAATCATCACACTAAGGGGCAAATAGGTGTTGCTATTTCAACTTGGGAAGTGGGAATATTATTAGACTCTGTTTTTTTTTTCGCATTTTGTCCAATGCACAACTCCCAAAACATTGTGTCAGAAAGAAAAGAATAAAATAAAATAGGCAGGCAAAGACTGACAAAAGGAAAAACCACCACAGCTGTGCCTTTGCTGTTTTAGTCCAAAACCTTATCAATGCAATTAATGAGTGCAACAGAATTTTGTCTTCTTCTGATGTCCCCCCCTCCCCCCCCCCCCCACGCCCCACCCCCAAAGTTTCCAAAACTTTTGATCCAGATAACTCTTGATCCGGATCTGAAGAATACCACCCAAAAAAGAAGATTTGGCCCATCAAAAAAAACATTAAAAATTAAAAAATCGACATATTTAGACAATGGGTTTCAGCAGGTCGCCAAAATCTAGCAAGTTTTTTTTTTTTTTTCTACTTTTCTTTCTCACCTGTAGCCAAATTTCGCTAATTACTCTTGTGGATGGTAACTAGTGTGGCTACATCACAAAATAGAAAAACAAAAACAAAAAAACCTTGCTTCAGACACTCCCAAAATAAAATACTTGTGTAATATTTCCCCATGTGTATTAGCTATGTAGGTTACAAAGAGTAAAACTTGGGGCAAATGATATTAGATTAAGTGTGGGACTATATGAAAACTTGGGGCAAATGATATTAAATTAAGTGTGGGATTACATGAATATTTGGGACAAATGATATTAAATTTAAGTATGGGATTATATGAAAACTTGGGGAACACATTGGGAACAGGTTGATATGGTGAGAGCAAGAGAAAAGAAACCTTTTTTAAATCCATCAAAACACCTCAATTATGGCAAAAATTACTTGTAATGTTTGCATGTATGGGAAACTTGTGAGAGGGAATTGTCCTCTTGGGTGAACCAGCACCCATGTTGGTACCATGGGAAAAATCCCAATTTTCATTTAAATTGTTTCTAAATATTACAAGTATTCAGGTCTAAATTAGGCTCTCTGAGTTTGAATATAACAATTTTTTGGGCTTAATATGGTCACTAAGAGGCCTCACTCAATAGGTAATGCGTTCTTAGGAAGAGCTATTGGTCCAGGCCAAAAATAGTGGCGGCCAAGGACCCACATCCAAGACAACAAAAGAATCGCCTAAGAGGGCAATCACAAGGGGAACATCAAGTTCCCAAACCCCCTCCTGTCGCAAGAAGCATATCAAATAAAGAAAGGGGAGGACCTCCTTCCACGTCCAAAAAGACCCAAAAAAATCGCCTAAGAGGGCAAACCACAAGGAGCCCGAAACACCCCCCTTTCAAGGTGTTATCCCATTGTAAAGCCCTTGGCCGGATTTTAAACACTATGGAGAGGAGGTTTTATAAAACAGACTTTCCTTCCTTCCCGGGAGAGAGGAGGCGAGGAGGGTGTTTTGGTTTGTCATCGGGCAAATTGGTCAATTGTTACGTGGTTTCAGTTTGTCATGGACGACCCATCCATAGTACATGTTGGTATGCGAGATCAATCAATGTGGGGCATTTTGATAGTTGAGTACTTTCCAAGAGTCAAAGAGCGACTCTTTTGTGGGATAGACCTTTTACAAGATAATTCTTTACCTTGGGTTTTCTAGTCACTTTAGGGTAGAGTGGCCCATCATGGAGTACTAACCTAACCCAACCCATGGGTTCTTGCTTTCAATTGGCTGCAATATTTTGGAATAGCAAAAAAAAACCATTTGCAATTTAGCCATTATTACGTATGGCATATAGATATTCTTGAAACCCTTTGGTCCCTTACCCATGGTAATAATGGGACCCTTTGGTCCCTTGACTTGACCCATTATTAATTTGCAAAGGGTCAAGGAATGACTCCTGCAAATTCCCAAAACCTGAAGCTACTTGACCCTTAGACATGTGAATATTCCCATGGCCATGGGCTGAGGGGCCAAGCTTTCAAAACTACTCCTAGGTCAAGGTCAAGAGTTTTTGGCACAAGTGTTCACAATACCCCTTGAAGCATTTGGCCTATTGTTGAGGGAGATGATAGTTATGAAGAACATTCCCGAAAACCTCAATCCCCTGACCCTTTGGCCAATTTGGTGTTAGGATTTGGTGAAGAACAACCTTTCTTCTGCTGGCCAAATTTCACCAAAAAGCAAAAGTAAGAAAATCAAAATTTTGAAAATGAGCTTATTCTGGAGGCTTTCAATAGCCAGAAGTTCAAATCAAATCGCCAGATTTCTATAGCCGGTTTTCAATGCGTAGTCATGAACATAGAAGGTTGATTAAAAGAATTGTACTTCATATTTGCTTAATAGCCAGATTTGGCTAAATCTTCCTAAGGATAATAGCCTCTTTTTTTTCAGATCTTCCAAGTTCCTATGGATGATTGCCACTTAGGTTACAATAAAAAAAACTCCTCAGAAAAACACTGAAGAATACATATTCAATTTGGTGTCAAGATTTGAATGAAACTTGATTATCCTCAAACCAACCCAATTCAGTGTGAATTGTTTACCTACAATGAGGATGCGGCACAATTGAACATTACTGTGATGCCTGCTGCAGTGATGCTTCAGTGAAAGAACTCCATATGGTTTGTGCCTGAACACAGCATGTTCAGGCATCAGCCACGACTGCCAACTTCAAAGCCATATTCCCAACTCCATCTCCATGTATGAGATACACTACTACCAGAGTTAAATCTGCAGCAACCAAATGTGAGCAAGATCAACTGGAATCCAAAACAAATAAGAGGGACTACCAGAGTTCAATCTGTATCCCATATCGGCCAAATGTGAGCAAGATCCAACCAGAAGGGATTATTGTAGCAACAAAATCAGTGCCTTGAAGTGACTATTTACGTCATTTATACTGAAACCCTGGAGTTCAGTACAGCTAGGGAAACAGACCTGCATGAGTTGAAAGAACAAAACTGCTTGACAGGCAATTTCCAATCAAGCCAATTTCCAATTGTGTACAATCTGATTCTTGAACGACTTCCTTGTGGCAGTACAAGCAAAACCCCTGGAATCACCAAAAGTCTTGGAAATTGCATGCAATTGCTTAGTTCATGTACTTCATTTACATAAGACAGAATGAAGGCAGCTTATTACTGACCTGAAAGTGTCTGGTAGTGAACCTCCAGAGAAGAACAAAACAAAAAAGCTCAGTGTCTGTTTTCAAGGTTCAAATCTCAAGCATTTTTCTGACCTTAAATCTCACACCTCGTCCAATATAGATCTACTCCTTTGTCCTAACTGGTGCTATACAATTTGCACACAAGAAAGCTTTTGTTAGGACACCTGCTGAGAACTAAAGTGAGAATCTGTAGCACAAATCAAAGGATTGGAAGATCCAGGTTTTGGGCAACTAGGGTGGAGCTCATTGTTGAACTGCACAAACAGGTCCACTGATTTTAGCATATGAACCACTGGGGATGGAAAAGTTGTCCCACCAAAAAAGGTAATTGTGTACAGAAAAACACTGCAAATGGGCAACTGTTTGCACCTGACAAAACTTTGACCCTTTGCAAGCAAACACATTGAACAAAACAGGATGCCATGGTAGAGCAATATCATATACACACACAATACAAGTGGAGAAACAATAGCACGTTTCATGGACAAGGATAGATGTGAGGATGCTAAAAAAAAAATCTGGCGTCCAATTTGATCAAAGAATCTGTATCCACAGAAAGCAAGGTGAAAAAACTTTGAATACAAATAGCACAAGCCTATCCACATAATACATTGGTCATATCTCAAGAAAGCTTGAGCTATTTTTCCTTACATGAACTTTTCTCTGAAAGATGTGTGCTCAGATATGGTCCACCCTAAACCATCATGCCTAACAGGTATGACCACAACATTGCCAAAGGTTCACACCATACCATTCTTCATTCAGCCCTCTGACAAGTTCGTCTATTTAGTTCTGCATCTTTAGTACACACATGTTTGGGAAAAGGAAAACTCTCATATTGAAGACAATGGAACTGCAAGGCTTCTTCTTGCAAAAATCTGCCTTATGATTGAAAGAAGGTGCAGAATGCACTCCCACATCAAGTGGTTGAATTAACCACGAAATTATCATACTTTACAAAGACACCATGCATATTTGAGGTATCTTTCCAATACTCTTTCCAAGTCAAAAAATTGTACATGCAAGGAACATGTACTGCCTTTGACTCCTACACTTCAAGAAAAGGTAAAAACTGGGCTGTGATCCTGAAGCCCTAGCACCCAAACAAAAAAATCCATCAACACAATCCTTGCTGTACAAAACTAAGATTTAGAGTTTAGAACTTACTGTTTTCTACAATGAGCCTTTAGGTTTGTGGAGTCCCCATTTCGAGACACAGAACACAAGCAAGAATCATGCTTTATGCACATCCACTTCAAATAAGGTGAAGAGAAGTGAGATCCATCAAGACTTGAACATACATCATGGTGCAGCTGGTGGTGGGTGGACCTCATAATCTTCCACATTATGGGCAAGTGCATTCTCAGCTTTGTTTCCCTGAATGTGCTCTTCAAGAAACTGTGACCGGATATCTTGCACCCTGGCCTCTAAGAATGGATCTTGCTTAATGGCTGGACCACCTTCAGTTCCCAGATTTGGTACCACTCTTTCCAAGTTTTCAAGTTCTGGTGACAGATGGACCTTATCTTCCACAATATGAGCAAATATGTACTCAGCTTTGTCTTTCTGTCCATCCTCTCCAAGTAAGTGTGACTGTATATCCTGTCCCCTGGCCTCTATGAAAGGATCTTGCTCCAAGGCTGGAGGACCCAGATTTGGGACCATCTTTTTCAAGTTCTTGAGCTCGAAGAGAGCATTGTCCCTCTCCTGTGCTAGTTGCAAAGCAATTTCCTCAAGCGCATGCTTCTCAGTTTCTGACCGAGCTTGTGACTTTACCACCTCCTGAAGCTTGGCAATTTCTTGCAAGGCAGAATCACGCTCTTGGGCTAGCTGCAAGGTCACTGTCTCTAGAGCTTCATTCTGCACCTTCATCTGACCCACTTCTCTTTCAAGCATTTGTTCAATGCCTGCCATGCGTGTTGTCATCGTTTCAACTGCAGATTTGAGAGCCATTACCTCTGACATAGCAACATCACGCTCCTCTGCAAGCTGCAGAGCCACTGTCTCAAGAGCTTGCTTCTCAGTTACTATCTGGGCATACTCCAAAGCTTTTCTTTTCATCTCCTCCACTTGGTTGACTGCAAGATCACGCTCCTCTGCAAGTTTCTCCATTGCTGTGACAACTGTGGGATCAAGATCTTGTGGGAGCACAAGACTGGTCCGTTGCACCTTGTTGACATTGCCACTATCAACAAGCTCAATGACTGCTTTGATTGGAGAGACTGCAAACTCTGCCGGTTTTCCTTGCAACAGTCGGCTGGCCAAAAGCACTGAGTATGCAACCCCAACAGTTTGCAAAGCTTCAGGAGCAAGTGGCAAAAGCTCAAGAGAGGTCAAAACAGCACCAGATAGGAACACTCCAACACTTGCTACACCTCCAAACAACGCAATCTTTCCCAATCCATCCTTCCCCAAATGTTTCTTTGCTTCCTGCAACGCTTCTGATACCGTTGTCTTCCCATACTTCTTCTTCGCTGCTTGTAAAGCCTCCTTCATCTGTTGCGGGTTCCCATGGCCCAGCATCTGTGATGCTGTCAAACCCTTTCCACTATGTAGGGTTTCATGACTTGTAGGAGTCATCTCCAGAGGTAGATTCAGTTCTGCTGGTTGCAGGGACCTAACTTTTTCTTGCAGCGCCGGGAACTCATCCTGATACGAAGACTTCACAATCCTTGCCCGTTGAGGGCGGCTACATCTTGCAACCTGTGAGACCGAGACTGACAAATTGCAAGCTTGCGATGACAAAAGCCTTGAAGTCTGCAAATTTGCAGCAACTGACGATGATGATGATGCCAGACAGCCATGGCTTGAAGAAGCTGCTATCACTGCCTGTGCCATCCTCCTTTCCACACCTCCTCCTCAGAAGAGGTTGGCAAGAGTGTAGTCTTGCACTGAGAGAAGATTTCTGTTCACCAGCAAAAGATTTCAAAAAACATAGGTCTTGAAGTTCTGTAAGTCCTCAGCCCTAGTCACGGTCAGGAAGCAACAAGAAAAGCAGATCCCGCAACTCTGTATGACATTCTTTCTTCCTGAAAAATGACTACGGATTTGAACGATATACATTCCTTCCCAGCAGAGATATCTGAACTCGAGATCTAACGAAGAACTCGAGACCTAGCCATCAAACCCACACGTTGCGACATGGCAAACTTGCATTGCTTTTCCGCAAAACGAGCGCAAAAATCCCCCTCCAAATCAAAACTTCGTTCAACAAATCCAGATACGAAATCAAACACCATCGACAACCGAAGAAGCTGCAGTAACCGAGCGGCAAACGTAACGGTTTGCAAAACTAGCTCGAACTACATCTAACGCTGCCAACTAAACACGCAACAAGAAGCACGACCAAAGTAGGAAGGGAAAAAACAAAGAAGAAGAAAAGCGAATCAACTTACCAGAGCAGAGCAGAACAGAACAGAAGCCTCTCAGAGCTTCAACTTGTGCCAGGTTCACGCATTCCGAATTCCTCTTCTCTTTTCCAACTTCTCAGCCTCAGACAGACAGAGAGAAGAACCAAAAAGACAGACCCCCAAAGAAAAAAGAAACTCAACCTCAAAAGGCAGGAGTGGAAGGGTAGGAGGTCGTCGGGTGGAGTAGTCGGGGGATAGCGAGCGGGAAGAAGAAAGGTGCACAGCAGCGATGGCGGAAACGCTGGCTACAGAAAGACACAACGAACGTCGAAAATCCCAAACTGCCCTCCGAAAAACAAAACCGACCCAAAAAGACGACTAAAATACAAACAAAAGTTTCCAGCCAAGCTCTCCTCCCTCAACAAGACCTCAAAAGAATGTGGTCCCGGCTGGGATTTGAACTTCCAACCACTTGCTTTCCAGCCTCATCTATTAACCACTAGGGTAGCTGCTAACCGCCATTGGCTACATGATCACGCATCCCAACAATTTTACTCTCTTTTTTCCTATTTACTAACTCTTTTTTTTTTTCCTCTCACTTTTTTTTTTTTTTTTCTTTTTTTTTTTTTTTTTTTTTTTTTTTTTTTTTTTTTTTTTTTTTTTTTTTTTTTTTTTTTTTTTATTTCTTTTTTTTTTTTTTTTTTTT
>Ga0116227_10001335_pt1 | contig 54596 bp, 36 predicted proteins | sample S1TSphgellanicum_FD_89693 | JGI IMG/M metagenome (GOLD analysis project Ga0116227, IMG submission 89693) | Host-associated microbial communities from peat moss isolated from Minnesota, USA - S1T2_Fb - Sphagnum magellanicum MG | ecosystem: Host-associated > Plants > Peat moss > Unclassified... | reverse complement strand
TTGTTTAGATTTTTTTTTTTTTTTTTTTTTTTTTTTTAAAACATTTGACATGTTTAATCTCAAAGAATGTCTGTGGAATATCATCTTTGATATTACAAAAATGTTCTATTCTACAGTGGGAAGAATCCAAGCTGAGATTTGTATGCATGTTTTTCTGCATACCTACCTCTTTGTTGGCCTTGCCCACCAAGGCAAGGATATTGTGTTTAGATTCATTATAGAGTATAGTAGCTTAATGGATTTTGGTCTCTAGGTAATATAGGTGTATTTTTATTTGAGAATTTTTGAAAGATGATATTTTGGCTTATGTTGAAACTTGAGTTTAGTTATAGAGTTATAATATCTCAAAGGATTTTGGTTTCTTTTAGAGGATTTCTTTTTTGACGATTATATTTTTGAATGGTGAAATATTTGAGTTTCCATAATTATTTTTTTGCCTTGCCTTCTTTAAGGATGTGCTCCCCTTCTCTTATTTGATATGCTTCTTGCAACTGGAGGGGGTTCGGGAACTTGTCGCTCCCCTTGTGATTCGCCCTCTTGGGTGGTCCATTTGTATTCTTGGATGTGGGTCCTTGCATTTTGTTCCTTGTTTTCCCCCTTTTTGGGGTGCTTTGGTTAATTTATGGTTGACAGGGTTTCATCACTTGAAATGCCTTTTAAATGTAAATGGCAAGGCCAAAGAGTGACACGCCCCTTGTTAATTTCAATAGTCTTGAGGCACCAATCCAATAACACATGAGAGCTCAATCACCTCAACATGCAATGTATTTCTTTTTTGCAAAGGAATTTTCCTTCACTACTGAGAATATTGTTAATTAAAAAAAAATGATCCTGTGTATATAAACAAGGATGAAAATCCATCCACAAAAAGTACAAGGCATGTCGAAGCAAATGTAAACACACGAAAAGGAAAACCAAGACCATCGAAACAAGGCCAGTGTCTCCACCAAGCAACACACAAACTTTTGGCCTTATCAGTAGTACTATATGAATACAATACATGTACAGAATGATTATTCCAAAACCCAATACCCAGCCCTGAGTTATAAAGCTATGTATAACATAATATAATATAATAAATTAATAAAGCTATATAGGATGACATAATGGAAAAAAAAAAGCATTAAATAATTCAAAGTTCCAACCTGTAGGTACCTACTATGTAGGACTTCTTGGGTGTACCAAACCCCACATATGGGACATGTTTTCTAGAAGAAATAGTTTAACTGTAGTTAGAATGTGGAAGGGTGGGTAGGCTACCAAAGCTTAGGGCGCAGGGTGGTCAAGCTACAAACACAGCTGTCCCATGACATCACATCTTTTGTGTTAGTTATGATCCTTCATGTTCCCATCAAGTTCCCACTGGGTTCCTCGAGATGTTCCCAATAGCATCACACTTTTATCCCATATGTTTTGCCCAAAGTTGTCCTCTTTTCACCTATATAGGTGGGGCCAAAACAAAAGAAAAAACCTCAACAAAACAAAGGAAGGTTGAAATTGGATGGCACCCTTGCCTACTTAATACAAGGGTAAAATAAGACTCCTAAATAATTAGGAATATGTGTTATTGTGACCTGTATGAATTGGTGTTGGGGGTGGCTTGCAACAAATTGAGATTTTTGAAAAAAACAAATTGAATCTCTTTGATTGACTTATCCCAATAAGGTTTGGAAACTCCCCCATTTTAGAAATATTCACTCCAAACATAGAAACATGTAAGTCCCAATATTCGCCAACAAATATAAATTCCAAGAAGACAACATTGAGAAAAGCATATGGGACAAAGTGAGGAGCTATTGGGATATGCATAAAAAATAATTAGCAAATGGATTTGTTACAATACATATATATTCTTTTGTTTTGTTTTTTTTTTTTTTGTCATTTGGTAGATCCATATTTGTCAGTTTTCAAATTTAGACTAACTACATGATATGTCCAATGGTTAGGGATATAATTTTAGGGTCATGATTTTTTTTTTACACATTTACCTTACAAGAACAAAAAAAAATCTACAAATCTAAAAACTTGTGGGGGAGTTGAACCCTAGTTCATTAAAAAATTATGCCCAATGTAACACAAGTTTCTTGCCCCAACCACACCCCGCATACACCCCACCTATTACCCAGTAACATCCAACCCCACACAACACAACTAGAATCTCCAACATCTTTGTTGTTGATGAAGTCTAGAAATACACCTTTCAAACTCAACACAAAGAACAAGTTTTTTCAAATGCAAATCATTATTCATGTTTTGAAATTCCAACAATTTAAAAAAAGCCCAAAAATAAAAAATAAAAAATTGTAAGCTTTCTTTCTAATCATTGTCCAGCTCTACTTGTTCAAAATAATTTGATTCCTCAATCAAGCCATAATTCTCTTCAACCAATAAACTTTCAATTTTCATAAAGTCTATTAAATCCTTATGTCGTGAACAATGCAATCAAGGATCATCATGTTAGTTTTTCACCACAATGATGATGCAATCTAAATTATCCACCTACAACCTATAATGTCTTAAAGATGGTAATGCACTAACAAGAATGAACACTTGTTCAATTTCAAATTGTGATTTTGGGATTCCCAATATTTGTTTGGCAAAAACCCAAAATTTGGCTTTCATGAATTTGCCGCCAAGTTAAGGGATCAGCACATGTAGTAGGAGTTATAAATAACCTCTTGAACAAAGATAGCTCTCCAACAACAAGTGCACATGAAGATTCTTCAATAGATGCATTCACACCAAATATATTATTATTTTCCTTCATGAAATCACCAAATTTAAGAATTGATCCAACAAACCTTATTATACATGCTTGAACAATAAGGTTTAGCATCTCAAATACTATCATCAAAAAAGGAATTATTGCATTTGCATCATATTCAAATGTAAGACAAATGTAAGCCCCACATCCCACATAATTTTCCTCAACCTTCAAACTTTATCTAGCATAATGGCTAACATATTGTGAACCTAATGGCCATCATAAGCTTGGAAAAAATGCAAAAAAAGGTTTAGTCACCTTAAAAACTTTAGATCACATTTTATTTTGAAAGATGAGGACCTTAACATCAAAATCATCAAGAGTGTTAGCAACATCAGTATTAGCTCTAATCTTAACCTCCAAAGTTTGTGTCAAACTAATAGTAACAGTGAAAATACTAGATAATAGTCAATGCCCTTGTGATTGGTTCATCACACAAATAATGACAACACCATTCAAAACACTAATGAATGCTTAAATAATTACCCATACTTGAGCTTTAGGAATTTTTTGTTGCAAAATAATTGTCTCCTATCGCCCTTAACATAAGATAATGGCATCTTTGAATTCCAAACACTTTTCAAACATAATCACCTTAGACAAAAATTTGGTTTTCACTAAGGTTTTTAGTTTTTGAACCTATAACCCCCTTTCAACACATGCATTTTCCCAATCTTGCCGTCCCTTTCTTGACTTTTTGGTCCATGTGATTATTTTTTGTAAATTGGCTTGGGAAACCTTGACATTAACATGGCTTAGACCTATAGTAACCTTCTCACCATTATTATATATTAGCAAGCTTTAAACATAATGTGAACAAAACATATACCTTCATAAATCCATTGAACTTTCAAAGGTTATGTTGTCACCATAGACATTAGATTGTTGCCTTCATCTTTCAAAAGCAATCACAGTATGCATTAAATCAAATTTCTCAAGTAAAATATGTAATTGACTAGCCATGCAAAATCCTATGGTTTCGTGAACTTCAAATAAACCAATAGTAACATGCATAGGGTTTCAAGAATCATTCAAATAATCAATTACTAGGGCAAATGTGTCCACTCTGCCTCTAGACATTTAAAGATCAAAATTAGTAGAGATAGTGAATGCTTCAACAAGATGGGGCAACACATGCAAATTCATGGTTTTTGTGACCATTGCTAGAAACATTTATTCCATCAAGGTTGAACCAAAAAAAAAGACAACACATGGGCATTGACGTAAAATCAACTTCCATAACCAAATATTTTCATAAGTGGAAAGGGCCATGTACCCCTTACAAATATACAACACCATATATTCAAGAAATTTTTTGTTGTGTTTCATCAGATTTCTTGTAAAGATTCGTGGCACCAAAATATGTTGTGATTGCACAATTAATTGGGCCAAACTACTTCTTCCCCAACTGCAAACTATGGTTTGTTTCAAGGTGAAAACACATTATAGTGAACCCCTTTGGGGTGTCACATTGTACTACTTTTTTAAAATATGCATGTTTGAGTGTATCCCACCTTAAACTTTTGAAATATAGTGTTTTTACATATTATGTTAAAATATGACCTAGGCAAAATATTAGAAAAAAATTATTTCATTTCATTTTATAACATGAGAAATTGGAGTATATTTGTGGAAACAAATGTAATGTACAACATATGTGTGTATTCAAAAACACAAATATACTCCAAAAATAATTTAAATGATTTTTAATCTTTATGAAAGTTGAAGGTATTTTGAACCATGTCATTTCACATTATTTGAACCATGTTTTGATACCATGTGATTAATTTGAAATATTGACAAGTAATCACATTCACATGGAAGATGAAAGGCATAACTAGATAGGCCATATATTTTTAATTTCATTAAAATTGATTTTTTAAATGAGTAATGAAGTTTTAAAGTTAATGTAGTCAAAACAAAATAGTGGCCATATTATATCAATGTATATTATAAATATATCCATTGTAATAACCCTAACATTGGGTTCACGACTAAATGTGAAATCTAAGGGCCCATGAAGGCAAAAATGTGTTTAAGTGTGAAACACACTTTCACAAATGGGGGAGAATGCAAGGGATGAAGCCTAATGACTCCCATGTGCACTTCCACTTTGGAAGTTGCACTCGTGCAGGAGTTGCGAATGTTCAAAGTCTTGGTTGGAAAGGCAAACAAACATCAAATTAGCCCCCAAAACACCATTAGAAAGGTCTTGAAGCTTAGATGCTTCAAATGCCATCACATTTTTCATTTAAACCTGATTTATATGAGTTATGATTGAAAGAAGGGGCGGGAATCAAATTGTGAATTTGACTCTTGACCATAAATCCCTTAATAGCAGGGGTCAAATGAGGTCCAATTGGAACGTGTTATACACCGTTGGAAAGATATTTTTGAGGTTTATAACATGCTTTCCTTACACTTTTAAAATAGACTTGATTTGATAAAAATATGAGCGTCCAAAGTTTTGAGACAATAATAGTTTCAATTTTGGGATTCCCACTTGCTAGTCCCAGGGAAAAGTGACATTTGGATGTAGTCCCTATAGAGAGGCACAAAATATACATAGGGAGGGGAGTGGTGCCTCTTCCCAAAGGTTGTGGGCCGTGTGAAGCTTGTGCTTCAGGTTGTCCCTATTAAATTTGTTGCACCACTTCCATTTGACTTGCACTAATCGCCCTCTTTTCTTAGTTGTGCAAGTTGATATCATCTTGAACTTTCACTTGTGAGTTTGTCCTAGTCCCATCCTGGAGCTCTAGCACGCCCTCCTACCCTCAAAGTGCTGCGAATTAAGGAGCGTGCTCTAATTCATTTCTTCTTTCGTTGTTTCATTCTGGGACCCACATTTGGGTTTCTTGAGGAGTTTGGGGATGTGTCATCCATGGATCTTTTAATATAAATAATGAAATTTATAATTATTTTTAAAAAATTATATTACATTAGTTTTGTAAAAATAATAATTGTAGGGCCTAAAAACCAAATTTGATATGCAAAACTAAATGTACCATACTTTTGGAATAATTATATTGTATGTATTATAATATTGGACCCAAAAGTGCCCCAAAGGAGGCGATTGTAGTATGATTTCGCCCCCCAACAATTTTTTCAACTTTCTCAACATTGATGGCCAACTTTTTGTTAATAACCAACCTTGGATGTGCAAATTCAATGTGGTTTTTCATGGGAGCGATCCCATTAAGCTTACTATACTTGATAAATCCTTTTTGTAGAATAAATCTTTAGCATAAATCATGAACACCTACTTGTTAAATTCTACAAATAATGCACCACGACATTTGTAAATTTTCAACATCTATAGGTAAGTTGTCATTGATAGCAAAAAAATCCCAACATATTCAACCCTTAATTATGTTTCCAAATTATAGTTTGGGCTTGTATGTTGCAAGTTATTGAATTTCAAATTCAATAAAACTTGTTGCAACAATAAAAGAATGAGTTGCAACAACAAAGTTTGTTGCAACGACATGCATATGCACGTTCTCAACATCATAAGTTGGTGGTGTGGGTTGATTTTCTCCAACACTACCAATGGACTCAACCAACAAAAGATCTTTTTCAACCATTATATTAGGCATAAACAAAAAAACCTAACACCTAACCAAGAGAATGCAAACACAAAAAGAATTTAAGTAGATGGAAACTTACTTGAAATTGTTTATTATTTGAATCTTGCAAAATCCTAGAATATGTTTAAACAAAACAGTAAAGCAACAAGAGAAAAGAAACCCAAAAATAATAAGAAAATAATGACAAAGCAAAAAAGTTTGAAGACTCACCTTGCCAAACTTGGCTACAAGCTTGAAATTGCACTACAATTGAAATGCAATGGCACTTTAGTAGAAAAACAAGCTAAATTATAGTTGAGAAGCTTTGTAATAACAAGAAGATAAAAATTCCATTGTGATGGAGATATAGAAGCACTATAGTAGCTGAAAGACAAAAATTCCACTATGGTGGAGATGCAAAAGCACATGGCATAATTAGAAGATAGAAAATATAAGAAAAAACTACACAGCTAGAAAACAAAAGATAGAAAATAGAAGTTTTGCACTGCACAATGGAGATGCAACAATGGAAATGTAGTTGGAAGACGAAAGTTGCATTACAAGTGAGATGTAGAAGTGTAATTCATGAAAGTCAAAAGTTGCATTACAAGAAACATAGTTGCAGAAGTGTCAAAAGTAGGGATGTGCATTGTGCACATACAAGATGTGAAGCTCTCAAACCCTAATGTGTCACATGAGAAAACAACAAAGCAATTCATAAATAAGAACCTAAAAACAACAAAAGAAAAAAGAAAAGAAAAGAAAAAGATAATGACAAAGACTTTTTGAACATAGATGAAGGAGACAGAACATGCATAGTTGAACATGAAGAACCACAAATTGTTGAACACAAATGAAGGAAATTGAACATGAAGAATGAAATTCATGCAACAAATTTTAGAAAAGAAATGAAATACCTCCTCAAGTTAGAGAAGTTCAACATTCAATGTAATCAAAAGCTCAACATTTAGCACAATTGTAAGCTCAACCTTGAACATTGTTAAAAAGTTCAACACTAAGTGTAGCTAAAAGTTTAACCTTGAACACCATTGATAGTTCAATGCTTAGCACAATTGAAAGTTCAACACTCAACAATGCCGAAAGCTCAACATTCAACAACACCAAAAACCAAGATTCAACAATTCGACATTCAATGGTGTTGAAAGGTCAACACTCAATAACATCGAGAGTTCAACATTCAACACTCAACACTGCCAATGAAAATCTTGTGACAACAATTAAACACGATACACATTCAAGCTTTGCCATAGCTTAAAAAAAGACCAAACCTGAACTAAAACCCAAAATCCTAACACAAGCTCCATATCTAAACCCTAAACCTTAAGCATTAGATATGCATATACATATGCCCACAATCTATATCTGGGTGGGCCCTTAATAACTTTAGTTGGCATATATGCATGTTAATGATCGTACAAGGACATGTGATTGCACAAGGACATGAGTACGAAATATTGTTCGAATGCCTTCCATTGGATATGTGCAAACTTGGATATTTTTAAAAAACCAAGATTTTGGATATGTTTAGGTGCATATTTGACCTTTAATTAGATTCATATCTGGATTTTTCGATATATTTGGACAACACTGGTCAAAACCCAACCCTATTTGCAAGATTACTATATGGGATTTATTATAGGAGTACACGTTCACCATCAAGTATCAAATAGGGGAAAAACATGAAAATGTTAATGCCTTGTCACAACATTATGAAGAGATGGGATATTATTCAAAAGATGATGATTTTTTTTATGCACAATTCTTTGCATTCCATGTGAAAAAAATGCCAAAAAAATATTTAAAAATGGAAGATTATCTCTTACATCACAAATTTCCTTTTAAGTCTCATACCTACATCATTTTTGGGGATTACATTTAACATTAAAGGAAAGATGTTCCAATCATCCTTTTTGAATTCCATGAATATGCTTTATGGAGACCATTTTGGGAAGAATTATTTTAATGAAATATTGCAAGGTGGGTATAATCCAACGTTTTAAAAGATGTTATGAAATATTGTAAGGCTTGTAATGTGTGTTTAATGTTTAGAAACAAGTCAATGGTTCATGATCCTTTGCATCCAATTCCACCATTGCCCAAACATTTGAAAAATGAATAATTGATTTGATAAACCCTATTCCCATCACCCCAAGGATTAATAGGTTCCTTGTTGTGGCATCACCAAGTGGGCCAAGGTAAGGCCTCGAAAGAATTCAAAGAAGGGGGACATGGCATGGTTCGTATATTAAAAGATTGTGACATAATTTTAAATACTTTTCAAAATGGTTTCAAACAATGGCCCATAATTTACAAACAATGTTGTTAAAGAACTCATGAGAAAATTAGCAATCAAACATCATGTAACCACAACATATAAATCTAATACTATTGGTGAAGTGCATGAATGAATGTTGAATGACAACGTGTAACCATAACATATAAATTTAACACCACTAGGGTTGGTGGAGTTCATGAATGAGGTGTTGTATGACAGCGTGTAACCAAACATATAAATCTAACACCAATGGAGTTAGCGGAACACATGAATGAGATGTTGTGTGACAACGTGTAACTAAAACATATAAATCTAACACCAACATGGTTGGTGGAGTGCATAATGAGGTGTTTTGTGAAAACTTGAACAAGGAAGTTAAGGTACCTAAAGATTTCCAAAAATGGGACAAAAACATACATCATGTAATGTGAGTGTACAATTCCACATTCAAATCATCCATGGGATTTGACTCGCACATGGGGTGGACCATGGAGTTGACATTACCCATTGAATTTGAGGTCATGACATCTACCACATTGGAATGACATTGGTTATGAATGGAAGAACTTCAACACACACAAAAATAGAGAGTTGGTGTTTGAAAAAAACCATTTGTGAACTCAACATGCCATTGAATTAGCCCAAGGACATTAAAATTGTTTTTTGACAAAAAGTTGAAACCACAAAAATTCCAAGAAAGAGACTTTGTAATAATATATATGATATTTGCCACAACTGAAAAATAAAATAGTTTTTTTGAAATGATTTGGGCCATTCATGATTATGAAAAACTTTTTTGACAACAACACATATGAATTGGTTCATTTCAATGGAAAGGAATTTGAAAAGATTAACAATGATAAATTCAAGCATTTTCCACTATGGTTAAACTATTGTTCCAAGGGTGTCAGGACAAAATAAATGTGTTCGTTGATGTAACAACAAAATTGATTATTAAAATCAAAATTTATAAATATTAATAATTACAGCCAAGGGTTGTAAGATGAGTAGATATGACAAACAAATAATGACTTTATGGGCCTTATCTATTAAGATATGTCAACTAGAGACCTACTTTGAATTCATGTATAAATTATTTAATTATTATAATTAAACATAAATAAAAGTTGATAAATTTGACCTCACTTGAAACAAACACTAGATTCTTGGAAAACAAATGTCAAATAATATAAAGGTTCATCCACGAAAAGGCTGAGTGTTTTAAAAGTAAAATAGGTGGCATATATTAATTGCCTAGAGTTAATGAATCATAATATTTATTATATTTAAATAAAAAGGGTGAACAATTCATTCTCTTTTTTTTTCAAATATCTAAATGATAATGGGTGGAGGTCTCATTCTTCATTTTCATATTTTTATGTTTTTACTCTATTATTAAGCCTTGTGATAAGACTATAATGTCTAATGAACTTATGACACAATAAACCCATGTGTTAGTCGATTGTGAAAGAGCACAAAAAAAAAAGCTTATATGTCTTTGGTGAGTGATGTCCATGAGGGAAGGTCTTTAAGTGTAGGTGCATGTAATGAACTCCCCATTGGGGTAACTTACATAAAAACCAAGTTTTAAACATGTAAATGATCCCAGCCCAAAACATGTAAGTTTCTCCCTTTTGTATTTTTTGTATTTTGTGTGTTCTGTGAAATTTTGGTTCATTCAATTTACGTTGTCTTAAAAGAGACTTATTTTAAAAATAACGTTCATAGGTCTGCACCCACCCTAGGCTAGAGTTCTAGCTCTCAAGGAAAGGAAAGAGACTATGGAATGATGCAGAGTTCATTTGGTCACATATTAAAGTTATATGTAAAGTCACCCTCTCTTTCACCCCCTATCCCCTCTTTCAGTGGTATGGGCAAAGGAAAGAAAATTTATTAAATCTGAGTATGAAATGTTGAAACTCAACACTTAATGCACAAGGTTCGAGAGTAATTATAGTAGTTGTACAGGTAGGAGCAGTGCAAATATATGTAGCAGCAGTGGAGGCGCTCAGGAAAAAGGGGATGAAACTCAGTTTACCACCAAAATTGGTGGAAAAATTAGTTTGGGTCCCAGTTATTTCGTTTTGTAAAATTTCATTCCCAGTTCGCGTTTGATACCCTATTATGCCGAAACTGGCCGTTCTCGCCCTCTAATCGCCTGACTTTACGGATAACTTTATTGTGAGGAACATTCCCTAATTCAGACTCTTGGTTGGAAGGAACAGGCCTTGTCTCTTGCAAAATCAAGTTGTGTTCATGGACACCAAAAAGCCATGCAGACCAAGACCTTATGCAACTAAGCTGATTTTGTCTAGTTTTTGGAAAGGAGTAGGAGGATGACTAAATCATTCCTTCAAGAAGGTATAGAATACCCAACAGCACTGTTTCCTGGGTCCTGACCTATCTAACCTAGTGATTTTTTTTTTAATGGTGAAATTTCGCCATCTTATCAAAAATATCTTGGGGAAAAGAATATTCTGTCATAAATTCCCTGGTTTTTCTGAAAAAAAAAATCACCACAAAACGAAAATTAAAAAACCTGCAAAAAAAATCATCACAATTGCCAACAATATGAAAGGGCTAAATAAGATTTTCTACTTTCATATTTTCAATATTCTCAGATTTGGCTAAACATACTTATGGACGATTGCCACTTAATAGCAACATCACAAAACTGGGGGGAAAAAAAAATGATCTAACCTCAACACAATGGTCCTAAACAGAGTTTGGCTGCCATTAATAGAAACAGCAATAGAACCTCAACGGTTATCAAGGCAGGTTTTTTGGATTCATAATTGTGATTATTCAAAAATCAAAGACTCAGTTCTGGTATATAATCACCGTTGTCATTTTTTAAAAACCAAATAACCGACTATAATTGCAGGTTTTCTCCTGAAAACTGCTCTTCCATTGAATTTAAAGTTTTTTGAAATAACCGGGATGGGAGACTCTTTTATTCTGTTTTGTTGTTGCCGAAGAACAAGAGAAAGGTTCTCTAAACCCTAAACATGAACCCTAAAACCCTCTCTCAAAAAACTGGAAACCGGCGGTTCTTTATAAATTCAAATGACCACCCCAATGGGGCCACAAACACAGGTCCAAAAGTCCCTCCAGTTTCTTGTCACAATTTGTCAAACTAGTGTCTATATTGTCTAGGGTTTTGGACATTGGTTCTTGTCATGATGTCACAAACCCACATTGACAGAAATTTGGAAGTTAGTGCTTTTGAACTGCATTGGTGTTAAAGGAGTCACCTAAGAAGGGCATAGAAACATGGCACGGCTTTTATTTATATCCATGAGTAATGTCTCCTCTAGGTGGGGAGTTGGAATGCCCCTTACACCTACTATTAGTAGGCTTGTGGTGCCCCTAAGTAGGATTGTTGTGCCTCCACACCTTACACCTACTTGTAGGCTCCATATAAAGTGTAAGGTACCTCCTAACCTTAAGGGCTAGTCGTGCCATTATCCATGCGCATGGCAATACATTTTATTGGAGTAGGATCATGGAATAAACTTTGACCAAAAAGTTTTGGGTTTGTTTTTTGGGGAAGCACAACAACATAGCCAACTAACAAGTTGTTGGCACGATCTTGGCACCATGAAGTCAAGCTTAGTGGCAAAGGGTTGGTGACAAGGCCTTTTGTGTGAGTTTAATTTGCGTGAAGTGAGACTCAGGTTGGGATCACCATGGTGGCGTGGAAAGTTTAAAACTTGACAAATTGGAGTTTGATTCCCAAATTTGCCTTGTGGACCAGGTTGTGAGGTTTTGGGATTGGGACAAGTCGGGGCTTGTCTTAGGTCAAACTTGGTTTGTTCATTGGGTCAACCCTAGCAACATTGGGTGTCACCCCCACAAAACCTTTTGGAGCAACTTGATGTTGTCTTGGGGCAACATTTGATGTTACATCGCATTTCTTAATGTAGTTTTTTGAAAAAATTAATGTTGTTTTGTGACATCACTTGATGTTGTCCTTTGGGACGTTGTGGGATGACTTGGAGTTGTTTTGAGAATGACTTTTCATAGTTGGGCCATGAGCTATGATGGGGGTTGTGATCATCAAGGACTTAGACTTGAAAAAGTCCACATTTTAGACTAAGTCCTAGCCTTGTCTAAGCAAGTCTAGATTTACTTCTAATGAGTCAAGTTCAAAGGGGTCTGGAAGACTCCATGTTAACTTATGTGTTATGGGATGCACTAATAACTAAAAGCTAAAGATTAAGTGGTGTGAGGTGCTTGGCAATGCGAGAGCATGAAAAATGAACAAAGGGGCATCACAATTAATGAGGCTTTTCATTTGCACAATAGTGGCTTGTAACCTAAAATCTTTTTTAAACTCCCAAGGTCCTAGATAAGGTTATACCATTGAGCCATCACCATGGGGTAGTTTGGAAAGTTTTGAACAAAATCATTCCATTCATGCTTGGTGGTTTTTCATTCAAATTCATGCATAATTGACATATGGTACTAATAAGTGATAATGTTGTATAGTTAAATGAATGAAAACTCCTTTAAAATGATATGGACATATGAGTCAATCCAAAAGGAATATAACCACTAGAAGTAGAAATTATAAATGATATTGATTACAACATAAGGTACAAAGATGAATAAATATGATAAATAAATAAACCTTATGGGCCCTATGCACAAGGAACTTTTGATTTGCGATCTTCTTTGGGTGTAATTATGGTTGAGTTAACTATTTTAAGTTAAGCATAATAAAAATTAATTAGTTTGATCACACTTAAAACAAAACACTTGATTTTTATGTGAAGGAAATGTCACATAATGTAGAGGTTCATCCATGGAAGGATGAATATTCCAAAAGACTATTGTAGTACTTGGGTTGGTTAGGTACAAACTAATGATGGTTAGAATTGTTGAAAATTTTGAAAATACCTACTTGCCATGCCAATTTTTTTTTAAAAACTCTCAAAGCACATTAGTTTCATTATTTAGTATAGTGCCTAATTGTGATTTTTTTTTTTTTTGTTGAAAGTAAATGCAAAAAAATATATTTAAGTACCTTGTTGCCAAACCAACCAAGGTACTACTGCAGAATTTATTTTCTAGTATGGGGCATAATATTTATTGAATTTTAAAATTAATGAATGATATTTTCTATTAGATTTACATGAAAGGCATGAATAATGCATTCACTCTTCTTTCAATTATTTTAATTGGTGGTGGGAAGAGAGTTGTATTCATTTTCCCTTTCGATGTTCTCATGTTGTAATTAGATCATCATTAAGTGTTGTAATAAGATTTTGTGTGTAATTCACTTACAATGTAATATTTCCATATATTGTTGTGATTGGGAAAGCATCCACAAGGAAAAACTTATGCACATTTAGTGAATGATCCCCATCAAATGAGGTCTTTGGGTGCATGGTGATCTTAGCTCAAAATATGTAAGTTTTATCCTTGTGATATGTGTGTGTTCTGTCAAAATTTTGTTCATTTAATCTACTTTTGTGCTAGATCAAAGGGATTTATTCAAAAAAAAACTTTGAGAGGTCTAGACCTTTCAAATTACAAGAAGATTTTTAGATTACAATGTGTCCCTAGAGAGTTAAATGAGACAATTCTATGAACTTGAATGGATGGTCCCATTTTATGAAATGTTCCATCTAGGTTTGGCATGTTTGACGTTCAATTGTAGAAAAAGTTAAGGACCATTCTTGAGTTTCCAGAGAAAGCCAATCACTTGAAGAATTAAAAAGGTTAATTAGAATGTGATGCAATATGCTTGAAAATCCAATGACACTATCCATTAACCCAACATTGGTTGTAATGTAAATGTAGTTTATGGTGCAATGTTTTGAAAACCCCATCTTGTTCCCCCAGTTAATAATGAGTAACATTGATGATTGGCCATAAAAAATCTAGACCTTTCAAGTTTCACAATTAAGCTTTATTTCTTGCAACATAATTCAAGTGCATTATCCATAGATATTGTTTCTTCATGAAAGTATTGTTAAAAAATGGTTGCTTTCCAATTTTGTTTGTGGATTGTGAGCCTTACTAACACATCCACTTGTAGTTGTTCCAATTAAATCTAACGTTTTCACAAGTGGGTGGGTGTTAACAAAGGTTATAATTGGTTTTCAATGCTTTGAAAGGTGTAAGGGAAATATTACATCCATGAGTTTGTTAGTATTTTGTTGTTTTAGTACATTATTAATACACTTTTAGTGAATTTAGGTGTAAAAAATTTCACCTTTGGCATTTAAGCTCTAATTGTTTTAAGAAAACTTCATACCATTTTTAGTTAATAATGACAAGTTGGAATTCCTAAAGTTTGGTAGAATTTGACATAGATGGCAAGACCTATTTCTTTAGTAGGTTTCTCAAAATGTTGAAATTTTCTAAACAATTCTTGAAACCCATCAAGTCGTATAATTAATCATTGGATTAATAAGGTAGGTGATTAGAATAAAAATGTAAGATTGTCATAGGCAAACATCGTGAAAAGCAAATTGGCACCAAGTCATTCATGTTTGCAAGTAACTTTTTTGTAGTAATAATTGGACCCATCACCCAGCGAAACTTCAATATTCCAACAATGTTGGTACAAAAAATAGACAAAATGTCAAACAATACAAGTAAAAAATAGTCACATGTTATTATTAAATCTTAGAGGAAGGGAAAAAAAAACATTAGGAATATTTGGCCTCCTAGAGCATAGTGTAACCATAACTCATAAGTGCAAAAATTCAAAACTTTGACAAAAAAAATGCAAACAATGTATTTACTTTTATCATAAAGTAGAAGTAAATGCATAAGACCCTACAACCAACAATAGTGGTTGTCACCAAAATTTTAGGGTTGTGGAAAATGTAGGTTTTTTCATTTCATACCAACATTTGTAAAACCTATAAGAATATTTAACAATGATGGGCTCAAGTTTTAAATAATCACCAAAGTATGAATATTGGAAATTAGAAGGAAATGTACTCAAGAGATGACGTACTCATCAATCCAATTGAATGCAAATTGTTTCCAATTCGTCTAAACTTTTTTTCAAGACAAGGTCAACATTGAGTTGAATTCAAAGTTAAATTGTGACCAACACTCCTTCTTAGAATTTAATACAAAGATGTGGTGACAACATTTTATAATATTTCCATAAACGATGTTGATGGTTGAAATTCTTAAGTTTTATGAAGATAAGAAAATTTTTATTGGGTTTTGTAGCAAATCTTTGTCATTATTAAGATTTACACTTTGAGATTTTGTGTGCTTAAACATCTTGTAATTAGTTTTCTAATTAATTTAAGTTTCCTTCATTCGGAGATCTGAAATTTATGGTGGATATAGTTTACAATCTATGTTTCAATTAAAATAAAGTTTGCTAGATTCATATTTAAGGAGAGGAAATGACAAGGCTTGTAATGGGAGGAGGTCATGTTGCAAATTGGAACAATTATGATTTCCAACATCAACATTGAGGCTCTATTCCATTATTTTTTATTGAGTTTTTCTTTACATTTTTGCAAGCATTTAGGACTTAAAGTTAGGATTTCAAAGTGATTAAGCTTTTAGAATTTGAAACTTTGAACAAGAAGAACCACCTTTTGAAATGACAAGGGGGTTTTCTACCATACTTAATTTAAAGTGAATATATAAAATCATATATATATGTGCGTGTGTGTGTGTGTTTCCAATGAACCAGTTAATTTGTGGGAAAGAATGTGATGAGATATGCTTGAACTTATTGTGATGATATGAAAAGAATTAGTTGATCAAAATGACATGTTTGTGGTAGCCTTCATTAGTTTTGGTGGCTAGTTCATAAATTGATTTGTTATATTGCAAATTTCTTAGCTATGGAACTTATAAACACAAACTAAATTCTAAATTTCTAAACCAATCCATCGAACCAAATAACATTTCATAGTGCTAAACAACAATTCGTTTCATTTGATCTTATTTGTTGTGTGATTTTTCATATATTTTTTGAATAAGAGGTTTGCAAAATATTTCACATGGATCCTTGTGCCATTAGTAAATGTGTGATCAATTTTAAAGCTTTAAGGGACACAACTTTTTAGAAAATCTCTTCAAGTTTCTACAAAACACAATTTGTAGAAAAGCCAATTGTGATTTCAAAAATAATTTAAAAAAATTTTTAATAACAAAAATCACTCTAAATTCAATGATTTTTATTTTTGTTTTGAAATTTGTGAAACAAAAAGGTTTATAGCATCATTTAAGTAAATACAGATTAAAATAGTAAAAACATAAGCTTGTAATATGGCAACACCTAATTCTAAACCAGTTAATGCGAAAACACACATGCTTCATTGAGGGAGTTCATTTTCATTTTATTTCAAATGATGTGCCAAAAAAAGGTGCAACTTACTGAAAAGAATGAATTTTAATATTTAAATAAGTTGCCTATAATTCAATATGAGAATATATTTAAAATATAATTAAAATATAATTATTTCATAGCATATTAAAAAAAACCCTTTTCTCTCAAATGCCTTTTAAAATATACAAGAAATGACCTTAAATTTTTTTGAAAAAATACCACAAATGTAGCAAAGGGCCACATGGTTTAAAAGGGTTAAGGTGTAGTCACAAAATAAAACATACATCAATCTTAATATATACATTGTTGCACACATACCTCAACCAAATTCCATTAAAAAGAAATCTCCCATGTGGATTCATTATTGTAGTACCTTTGGTAGTTTGACACATGCTTATTGAATAAATAATAACTTTTGAAAATTCGTTTTTGAAAAATAAAATAATTCCAAAAATTCAATATTTTCCTTCACAAAATTTTGTTATTTGAAAAAAAAAACCTTTGAAAGTTTCAACATTTCTGAAAATAATATAATTAGTGTTGAAGCTGCCAAGGTAGTAGGGTATTTCATTTGGTTCAAGCCTTGAGAACCCATGGACATGCCTAACACATTGCATGTGCCTATAAATCCATAATTAGAGCTTGAGATAATATTCCAACACAACCATGTTAGAGTCCTACATGACTACCCCAAACTCTATCATCCTCTTTTACAAAAATGATATTAGTTGTTGATATATTATGTAGAATAACATAATTGGATTAAAATCTAAATGCATTCATTGTTCTTTAAAAATAAATATAAAATTAACACTTCACTCTTTTGAACAATTGACTAACATGACTAAAAAAAAACACACAAAGAACATCCAATAATGAATCAAACTTAAAAAGCCTTTTATGTGAGCTCACAAGGACATCTCTAGGCCCAAGGGTTGCAATGAAGAAAGAGAATAAAACTTTAGTCAAGCTCAACTCTTCACATCTTAAGGCCCACTTTAAGGAAAATTATTTTTTTAATCTACCACTTTTTGGCTTGGCCCCAGGGTAGAAAAATGATACCTATCAACTTGGCAAGCCAATTTGCAACCCTTGGGCCCATATTGTTGCATAAAAATCATGTTGTTTTGATGAAATCTACAATATAGGATCAAAGTAAACCCTAAAAACCAAACCTTATATATTTTATTTCCTTTTTTTTTCATTTTATCTCTCTTCATTTTCCTCTCCTTTTTGTGGAGCTTCATTGTTTGTTTGTTTGTGAGTGATGGAGAGAGTTTCTATTTTTTCTACTTGGGATATGGCCGTGAAAAACACAAGAATTATAAAAATCTTGTGTCTATGCCCATCCATGGTGGTCTGACTTTTAAAGTTTAATTTAAGAAAAGGAAGAAAAAAATGAGAAGAAAAATGATACCAAGAAAAAAAGAATGAAAGCACATGAGAGGTTATAAAATCCTTGATCCTTACTTTTCAGTCTCAATGGCTTTACACATGAACTTATTGACCTCCAAACAAATAATATTTTCTTAATAATTTGGGGCCATATAACAAGCCAAGAAATGCTCAAATTTCTCATTATTGGCCCAAAGATGTGTTGGCCCTGACTCCTAGTCTAAAGCAAGCCTAAATCTACAGATCCAAAGCCCTAGTGCCCATAGGACTCATTAAACTTGAAAAGCCTTGAAATCAAATTCCAATTTACTCCACAAGTTCCAACTGGGAAAAACGTACGAAAGAGAAAACTAAAGGAATTGGACTAAGAATTGTTTTTATGAAATCTTTTTTGTATTAAAGATATTTGGCTATTTATGAATAATCATCATGCCAAACTTGCAATGTCAGTTCGCCAATTAAGCAAATAGCATGTGACAGTGAAATTCTACTCATCAATTAGCCCAAGAGAAAACATAACTCAAGTCTCTAGTATCTGTGTTACTAGGGCAGGTCCACGGGCAGCTGAAAAAAGCCTGCACACTCCGCTTTAGATGAAGTACCACAAGTTTCAAAGTGTCTAAAAGTGGGTTAGACTTTAGACCTCTAAACTTTCACAGAGGTCTCCAAAAGGCCTGGTAAATAAAAGTAAATGCTTCTAATTGGCTTAGGTGATGGCCAGCCTTTTTTTTTTCCCCTCCATTTTAGAGGTCTTGCATGGAGGCCACGTTAAATGAGGGATGAGTCCTTATTGTAAACGGTGAGAAAGTATTGTTTGCTTCTTTTCTTTTAATTGTTTGCCCTTGGCCCGATTCATCTTTTCGTGAAAAAGATGGATGATGCCCATACACAAAATTTAGGTCCTGTTATGCACCACCCTTTGGGCATGTCTAAGGCCCGCTTGACACTAGGCGTTAGGGCTGAAATAAACTTGGGACCAACTTTGAGCATTTTTGGCTTGTTGTTTGGCCCTAAGTTACTAATAAATGCTAGAACATTGACGTCAAGATATTAATAATAAATGCTGGAACATTGGCCTTCAAGGGTTGCAAATTGGTTTCCCAAATTGGATGGTATCCTTTTTTCAGCCTTGGGGCCAATACAAGGCCATAAAGTTCAGCATTTATTAGTATATTTGGGCAGATTGAAAAGATTTTCTCTATTTCAGCCTTGACTCATAGTTTAAAGGCTTTGGGGCTGCTTTCAACTTTTGCATCAATAGGAATGCGTGATTTGAGTTGAACATTTGCTTGACTCCTAGTGTAAAGTGGGCCTAAATGTGATGATCTCTTTTTTGGGGTGTAGTAAAATTTGGTAAAATTTGCAAGAATCTGTAGTAAAAAAAATTTAAAAAAAAATCTTCTTTAAAAATTTTTTTGGATGAAATTGTGCACCAGTTCACCAGAAAAACAAAGAAAAAGGTTGATGGTGTCATTCCAGTAGTCTGCTACCTTATAATTACAGTCTAATTTTTCATGTTTATGCGTTGGGCTGGGGAACAACTAGAACGCTATATTTGATACTAGTAGAGGCCCAAATAGGGGGGTGTGGGCTTAGCTACTCTTATGATATTCTTCCAAGCAATAGTGTCATTAATGAACAGGCCATAGTAAATGGTAACAGCCCATTAACTTATCCATGATGTGGGTAGAGTTTACAAGTGACCGATAACGTCATAAATATAAAGCAAATTTTTTTAATTATTTTAAAAAAATAAATAAAAAATAAAAATTTATATACATACTTGGGAAAAGGTGCCAAGGACACACTATTTGTTGAAAAGTACCTACCTGATTCCATCGTCGGTGAATGCCTGACTGACCGACGTAGGCACCTACCTAGTTACTACCTATGTAAGCGTCCTTATGATATGATAGCGTTGCCTAGCGTAGCCTAGCCTAGCAGTGCATCCTGACAGGGATTATTATTACCCACGAGAACTTCAAAATTTGTGAGGAGCGCCCAATTGAGAGGCCTGAAATTTTCAAATTTGTGACTGTCATGTGTTGTTGTTGTTGTTGAGAAGTTTCAAACAAAAACTGGATCCCTTTCAGTTTTGGTTGTGATTCAAAAGGGATGAAACCCCGCCAAACTCCTCCATTAAACAAAGCACCCGGCAACGCAAAGCAATCAATGCAAAGCCACAGGGGGAAGAAAAAGGAACAAAGCGAGAGGACCCAAGTCGGAGCCAGAAAAGAAGACGATGACTGCGTTTGGTATTAAAAGACGTTTTACTTGCCCGGAGAATTTACCCATCGAGTCTACTAACGTCGTGGCGATATGCACGTTTGGTATTCAAAGACGTTTTAAACTTGCCTGGAGAATTTAGCCCTCGTCTACTAAGGTGGAGATATGCTCTGTGTGCTTTATTTATTTGCTCTTTGTCACATAGTCATCATCACCATTATGCATGCACCCTTCCATTAAGTAAGTATGTAAGTACCAGTGTTGTTGGATTCTTTGATTTTGAAAAGAACCTTCAGTTCTGGTTTTTGTTTGGGGTTTCACAGAAGACAGAACCTCCTTTGCAGTTGAAACATAACCTCTGCTTCTAGAGTCTTCTCCAAAAAATAAAATAAAAATAAAAATGGGAGATCGATTTGGTTGAAGACAGGGTTGATTCCATTTCCATTGCAACCCTGTCTTCAATTACATTTACAGGAAATGCCCATGATCAAGAGAAAATTTGGAAGGCATCTTTCTTTGTTCATCTACCTACAACATATAAAATGTCCAAAAAGGTAATGAATGAGGATTGGTACGCAATGGAAGTTGTAGTTACTCCGATGACTACTACATGCTTGAGAATAGTGGGGGCTTGTAACTATCACCTTTTGTCTAAGGGAAGTTGTTAGGATTGAAATGGGGACTTTCCAAGCCTTTCATTCACCCACAAATTATTCACACCAACTTGTAGAAAATAGTCAACTTGTTTTATGCCAACAATTGAAGATTTCTTTCATTAGGAAAAACTGATAGCTTAGATGGTGATTTTAGCAACTTTGTTCTTTTGATTCGTCTTTGATATTGTGAAACCTTGTGGAGAGGATTCTCAAGACAAAAGATTTGCATGGGTTGGATAAAAGATTACAATGTTTCCAAGCATTCAAACCTTGCACATGGAAAGGGCAATGTCAACATGGCATTTTGATGTTTGAGATGTGGAAGGAAGAACATGTAGTTGTTCTTGAGCCACATGAAGACCAACTTCCTTTGCAATTGATGCAAAGACATCAATAATGGCATCATTTGTATGTGTGCATTCATTGCCATGGGTGCACATCATTATAGATGGATACTAAAAAGGTCGATGGGATGAATGCATACACAACAAAGGAGGCATATGACTAAAGGATTGGCTAGTTGGAGTTGGATTGGTAAGGCTATGGGAAAAAAAATGTTACTAATCAAACCAAACATCAATAGGATTGGTTGAAATGTTAGCCAAGCCCTTAATTTTTGGTGTGAACATGAGGTGTTGAGAGTTCAATGAACATTGGAAATCCCATCCAAAAAAATGTTGGAAAGGGTGTGATGGTGCAAATGTTTTGAAATTAAATCGTTAAAGATCCAAGCCATGTTAAAGAAAGCCTCTTAACCCAAGGTAAAAAAGGTTTTTTTTTAAAAATTTTAAAAAATCATCTAGCTTTCACATATTAAACAAATTTTCCCAATATTAGATGTGTTTCAATGTTTAGGGAATTTGATGTCGAAACAACAAATAACATGTATTTTTTAATGAACTATAGTACCAAAATTTGCATTAAATATCATGATTTGTGGTACTTTCACAATTGGGGTACACAAAAGGAATGTCTCACCTCAAAATCACTTTCAAAACATTACTTTGAATGACCATTACACTTACAAAATACAATTTTCAATAGATTATTATTATTCATTAATACTCACATACTTTTTGATTAAAATGGTGGTGATTTTTTTGTGATTTGGATGATTAAAATATGTTTTTAAGTGTCCTAAAAAATGGTTTAGAAATTGTGTCCCATTATGCAATTTTATTAAAAAAGACTCAACATGATTAACAATATTTGTTCAATTGCTCCATATTTTAACCATAAATATAGTAATATATGTTTTATACAATGACATAGAATTCCACAAAAATAATGTAGATGTAATTTTATTAATTTAGAAACATTCTCCACCAAACCAAATTACATTTCAATTTTTAAAACTCATGTAATTCATTTTCAAAGTCATGAGGTGGAAGATTTTCAAAATCATCACAATCATGAACTCTTTTGTACATGCTTGGACCTTGAAATTGTTTGATTTGTTTCCCAATGAGGTGTTCAAAAGATGGAAAACACTTGCTTGCCATGAGGGGCAAGAGGTTCAAAGTTGCCTTCAATTGCCATTGGAAAAGGAAAGTACCAAAATCAATGCGAACCAAAACTTCCAATAAAAAAATGTTGGTTAAACAAAAATTAGAAGCCCAAGGATGAAGCAACAAATGCCCAACTCTCTAAGTATGTTGTGAGAATGGTGATGACATTAGAAATAAAATTAATGCCCCTTAATGAGATGGGAGAATAGTTTGGTGATAGGCTGAATCTTCAATAAGATCATCAAAAGACCCTAGACCTATAAAACACTCAAGCACATGAAATAAAGCTAACATCCCTTTAATTTCACAAACTTACTAAACTTTATAAGTTCATCCCATGTTCGCATAAATTTGTTGCTCATAGGTTTGTATAATATCAATTCAATTTTAAACCAATTGATGCACTAAAATCATGTGAAAGCAACACAAAGCTTTGCATACATATACATGTTATGCAAATTTTCACTTTGATTGCAAAAAAATCATGGAAAAAAGTCGTAACAATTTCATTATGATAACAATAAATTTGTATGTTATATTATGAAAAAATGGGGTGATTTGTAACTAGCGTTGCAACTAGGATTTTGAGTTGCAATGACCATTTGTAATTCAACATATTTCTACGAGCATAAGTGTTATCAAATAAGTTGCATGAGTTGTAATAGATGCAATTCACCATATGTGAAACCAATATGCAATTTATGCAACTTAGTTACAATTATGTAGGAACAACTATTATGCAATTATAATCCAATTAATTTGCAATTACAATGGTAATGTCATGATGATGTTATTTTTGGTTGATCCACCCAAAATTTGACATGTGGCACTATGGGGATTTTTTAGTGAAAATTATTTTCTTTTTGAAATATTAATCTCCACCATCCATTATGATTGTTCATTTTATATGGTCTTATATTATGACACGTGGTGTAATTGAAAGTTATCACATGATGTATTCATTGAATTTTGAAAAAAATTGAAAATTGAAAATTTAAATATCTAGGTAAGTTCATACATAAACATAGGTAGGTAGGTTGGTAGGTCCTACCTAACTACCTAAATACATAGGTAAAACTAAGTAGGTAAGTAAAATTAGCTAAGTAGGACACTTACATAACTGGGTTACATACCTACCTACTTACTTACATAAGTAGGTAGGACTTACCTACATTACATACCTACTTACTTGCCTAAATACCCAAATAGGTAGGAAGGTAGAAGGATAGGTAAGTTAAAAAGTAACCATTTAAATATTTCTATTTTATTTTATGTTTTGTTTTTGGGTTTAAACACTTTTAGTTCATCCAAAATTAACACATGTATTTTAATTTGAACACATAAGAAATGACATCTTTTATAGTTTGTGAGATAAGATTAAAAAACAAAACATATGAGTTGAATTCATTAGTTGTAAATTGGGTTACAATTAAAAAAACATTTCTCACATTCTTGTGTTCATTTTTTATTTTATAAATTGTACAACTTAATAGGTAATTATATGATGATATATACATGAATTAATTATCAAAATCAGTTATCTGAAATAATAATTTGACTTAGTTTTTTGAATTAATCAGTTTAGTTCAATTAATTAATTATTTTAGATTGGATAATTAATTGGTGAGTGAATTTAAATAATGAATTCTCAGATATTTAATTTAGATAATTAATCATTTATTATCTTAATTAAAATAATTAATTTAGAATAATATGTATTATTTCATAATAATTAAGTAAATTAATATTAACTAATAGTTAATGGTGAATAGATTATTGAAAAAAATTCAGTTTTAAATATGAATTTAGGTAAAAGACGCAACTATCAAATATTAATTATCAGAATTAATCGATCTAATTCATCTAATTTGTTTGTTGGTTATTTTAGATAATTATACATTTGACTTTAGGTAGTTTCTTATCACATAATTAATTAATTAAAATAAATAATTATTTTTTATCTGATCTAAAAAAATCCTTATTAAATATCTAAATATGAAATAATGAATTATCTGAATTTTTGATTTGATAATTATTTATTAGAACTAATTATTTTTATTAATAAATCTAATCTAGAATATGACTTAGTTGGTTAATTATTAAAATTTAATCATTTGATTGGATTAATAGCCAAGTTGTTTGAATTAGACAAAATATTTCAATTTTTAATTAATTATTTCATAATAAATAAGTAAATTAAATCTAATTAATATATAATAGTGAATATGTTATTGAAAAATGAATTCATTATTAAAAGTAAATAATGATAATTCTTTAATGTCAACAAAGTGGCACACTTAGGTATATGAATGAAGTCATGGTTAACAACTAGTTGTAAGTGTTATATTTAATGGATAGTGAAAATGTGTACATGTGACATGGTCATATGTGTTGACACTATATAGTAATTGCAGTTTAATTATTCATTGGGTTTTATATTTATATTAATTGCAATGTAGTTGGCACACTCAATCAATTAAAGTGCAACTTTCAAAAAAATCAAACATAATTTACTATGTCCATATGTACAATGTGTGCATTACATTGTATAGGTGTCCCATTTGCAATTACATTACAATTCCTTGATTTCCTAACATGACATTTTATTTATTAATTGTTCATATTTCCATGCTTTAATTGTAATGTAATTATATAATAATTGTTTTGGAGCTTTAGTTGTAGGGTAGTGTGGTTTCGACAAATAAGATTTTTCATAGTGTTATTTGTGTAATTATGGCCCCAAATTTCTGCCCTTGCCATTAGCCTAGGCAAAAATGGCAACAAATAGTTTTGGAAATAAAAATTTCATGCAATTAATTGGAAGGCGCAAACATGGATTCATGATGGGCCTTGTTTCATTCCTTTTGGGGGTGGGGTGGGGGAAGTTTTTTGTTTTTCTTCGTTGACCCTAGTGTGTTCACAACATCTTATCGTAATGTTCCCTTGAGGTTCCTCAAGTTCCCAAGTTGTTCTTTAAAGCGTTCCCAATAACACTTCAATTTTATCCCATATGATTTGCCCAAAGTTTAACTCTCATGTATATAAACTGAAAAGGTAGGTTGTTGGGGAATACATTTGTTTTTACTTTGCAATTGAGGGTTTGAAGAGGTGTTTCTAGTGGGAGTGCTCTATGTTCCAAAAAAATTGATGATGGGTCAATGAATATGGATCTTTCCAAAAATAAAATAAAATTTATGAACGCACCCATGAACTAATTAATATAATCATACTACAAATCAATTTTCCATTAATTTCACAATGATTTAATTATCATCTAACACAACAAATGCGATAATACTACATACAAATTGTAGATAACAAATCTGTACAAAAACATTTGATTTTTTGGTATCTAGGACTTTTGTCATGATGCAAAAGAATCACAAAAGATTCAAGAATTTAGAGCTAGCAATGATGCATCGAAGTAGGTTTGATGGGTGTTGCATCAAATATCAATAAATAGAATCCCAAAAACTATTTGTACATCACCCATTCTAGGGACTAAATCAACATGCTTAAAATCTTTTGGTAGGAATCCTCAATGAAAGAAGTTATCACATGAAGGTGATCCCTTGGGAACACCCATAACTTTTAACCATGTTCCAAAGACATGTGTGATGCGTCAATGATTTTTCATTATTCACATATTTGAATGTGGCCTTAATGAATTTTTGGGGGGTAAGTGTACCTTTTATTAATGGGTAATTTTTTTGGATTTTAAAAAAATAGTAATTTAAAGTGTACCAAAAAATCCTATACCCACATAACATTGTATTTTTTTGCTTTAAATCATTATGCATAAGCTTAATTTGGAATGCTATAAAAAAATAACAATAAATATGAAATTATGTATCAACCCATCATTCTTGTTATTTGTGTCCAAGGATCCTCTCCATTCCTTTAAATAATCTTTTATGTATTTATAAGGGGGTTGAGGACGAACCAATACATAATATTGCCACAATCAAATTTGCCCCTTGCTAAGGGAGAACAAATAAAAAACTTTGCATATCTTGTTTGACAAAACAAGGGATCATAAGGACATTTCAAACCAATTGGTGTGGCATATGCCCTTGGCTCAATTGAATGATTTTTGAAAGGGAAAATAGTGCACCCTCAACCTAAGTTTGAAATTTAATTTTCATTAAAAATTTTAAAAATTAATTTCTATTCAATTTCAATTTCAATTGAAAAATAATAATCAAAATTGAATATTTTTCACACCTAGGTCTAGAAATTAGGAAATTAGTTCCATAAGATCCTACCTTTTGAGGCCTTTAAAAATAGAAATGGCATGCCCTAATTTCTTTAAAAAAATAGTTTTGATTCTATTGAACTTTTAGTGACAAATTTTTTTTCAATATTCAATAATTCTTGCAAGATAGGTCTTAACATTATGAAAGTGCTACAGTTCATCAATGGCTTTCCAATAGTACCAACAGCGTGAGAGGGGATGTTGTGGTTTAAGAGATCTCAATGTTATAGGGAACAAGAAAAAAAGAAAAAAGGAAAACAAACTACGTTACTTAATAGATAGATGATTAAGTAAACTTCATGAAATTGCTTTAAAATAAAGTAATTCCCCAACCAATTTAATTGATAATTCTAAAGTTTCCATTATATTGCAAAGTTAGGGATGCTGTAATTGGTATGAAAAATATTGTGAATAAGATGATGACTCAACAAGGTTCAGTTTCTAAGAAATAGGCAAAACACATTAGAAAAGCATGCCCATTATTTGATCCAACTAATAGTTTGTTCAATCTTGAATTTCAACAATTTTCTTTGCAGATTGGAGCAACCTAACCTAAAGTGAGTCCCAAATGAATACCCATTTAATGTACAATTGCAACAAGATCACACCTTGTTATAGAAATTTCAAACAAAATTGAGTGGACTGAGTCTTTGGTTTTCATTGTGATTTCCTTTCATACGTTGTTGGTGTTGCTTCCTCTTGAAAATGGCTTCAAAAATAATATTGGTTGGTCTCTTACCCAAATTCAATGAAGTTATTTAACTTTAGAGTTCAAACTCGGCCAATATGGACAAATTGTCCCCCTACCTCCCCTCCACAAGGTGATTACCTTGCACAATTTGTTGTTATTGTGCATTATAGACTTGAACCTATCTTGTTGGTGGAACCTCTAAAATATTGATTCATAAAATATTTTGACTAGTCCTTTTTCCCCTAAAAATCTAGTAGGAGGAGGCTTATAGGAGAATTTGGGCAAAGTCTTGGTATTTTTTGAAAGCCCTCAGTGGGTGGGATTTAATGAAAGAGATTTAAAAATTTTATGACACAAGGTGTGGAAGATGTTGGATTTTGAGTAACTTTTGTCATTAAAATTCAATTAAAAATTGATTTTGGAAGGAAAAATTAGTCGTGTAACCAGTTCACACTTGGGCAAATGGCACAGGCTAACACGGTAGCAGGGCATCCTTGAAATAAGTGATAACTTCAAGTTCATTGGGTATGAACTCGACTAAAAAATAAGTAAACTTTCTTCCTTTTCAGTTAGTTGACAACACAAAGGTCTAAAATTATTGGCCACTAACTTAGGGACCCATGTGGTTCAATGCTTATATTTGTTTTAAGCCTAGATTGCTTTGCAATTCCCTTTCTTTTATTAACCCCATAGACCTTGTATTGCTTACGTCTTCACTCATATGTCATCCCCCTTTACATATATGGCCTCTTGTAACATCAGCATTTCCTTGTTTGTAATTTGAGAACATGGGGTGGGGGGTGGCCTCAAAACATAGAAGAGCGAGCCTCTAGGGCTTGCCATTATCATATACACAAGAGTGGAACTAGAGGGAATTTTGATGAAGCCTATGAACACATGGACCTCAAAACATGGAATTCCCCGTAGGGTTGCCATTATCCCGTGTAAACTGAATGGGGCATTTTTTTTCATTCATTTCAACATATTTTCATCCATAAACTTCTTTTTTTTATCAATGCTCTGCTGAACCTTACACATCCTAAGAATTCTTTCACCATATTCAAATACAAAGGAAAAAAATTTGCCTCTTCGTTACTTAAAACACACACTAGTAGCCCATGAGTTATATATATATATGGGTTTTGAACTCTCTTTATACTACAGTATTTTTTTTCATCTTATCCAAAGGTAGGCACTTTAGGGTAGGTATGCTATTAGAGTAAGTAAGAAGTATTTATGTCTGGTTGGTTGGTGCCTGGGATATATGGTAAGGGTGGACTTACCATCAGACGTGGCTACCTGTTAAGGATTGAGGGTAGGAAAATATGTAACACATATTATACTATTAATAGTCTAATACTTAAAAGATTTGATATTGATAATTTATAAGACTTGCAAAATTTAATAAGTACGAATCTTCACATAAAAAATTTAGTGTTTATAAAAATAATTAATCGAGCAATGTTATAGTTTCTTTCATTTCCTTGAACCTCACAATGAATCTTTTTCAAGCATTTGAAAAAATCCTTGGTTACAAAATGAAGTAATCATATACAACTTGAAATAATCTTCCCACAAGTAGTAGAGTTCTTAAGTTAAAGCCCGACAACAAATCATAAGCTTTCTTTAAGTACATTCACAAACAATATTCTTGTGTAAACACAATCATGTTTTTGACCAAACCATGCCCAATTGATTAGATGATCAGTTAAGTTTGTGGAAATGGTCACAATCTTTGACCAAGCTATGCACGATTGATTAGATATTACGTTAAGTTTGTGGAAATGGTCTTTGGGAGACAATGAAATTCATTGTTAGGACTTAGGATTGGTTGGTGGTTTTAGTAAAGAAATTGTGATAACATTAATATTAAAAGATGATATGGATTTTTATTGATGTATTTCAAATAAGCCTTGTTAGGATTTGAATTCATTATTTTCAACTTAAAAATTTATTCGAATCGTTTTGACAAGAAAGAAAGAGAGTACAAGTTTTGTAAGGCTTAAATGCTTAACACTTGTTAGTTTATTTTTTGTGAGAATAAAACTTTTCATATCATATATGCTATTTCAGCACTCATAGAAATAACTCTTAACCAGGTTTCACTTTACATATGAACTAGGTGCTAATGTAGATGCACAAAGTCTGACTCTCTTTGTTCCTTGCTACTGCAGGTCAGCTCATTTTGTTGAAGGAATCATGAGTACAGCCAAAGGCGTGATTTCAATCAGGAAAGTCGCCCCCTATTTCAGGGGATGGCTGTGAATTCCCATTTTGAAGTCTGGGTCCATCCTCCTAGTCTTCATCAAAAGTCACAATAAAGTTCTTCCTGGCTCCCAAAATTCAAAACACAAGCCTCATAATATGTTAGTACTTAGCCAAAAATTCCTATCAAACAAGGTTGAGTGTTCATCAAATCTCATTTTTGTATTGCATCCTCTTTGAACCAGACTCCAAATGGTCCAGTTCATAAGCTGTTATCATACACCATCTCTTTGGAACAAAGTATATCTGACAATTTTAGTTGTCTTTTTCATAATCAGCTGGTGAAATCAGTAAGGAATCTCCAAGTATGTTTCTTGGTATCTGGCAAGCAACAAACATTGCATCTCCTGGAGTTGTGGCTTAGGGTGCCCTGTTCTGCCTGATACTTTGGTTTGTAGGATTTAATTTCTATAAAGAAAGGAGTATAATTGCTAGAAGCCAACAATTGAGATAGATCATAAAAATCAAGTTGTGGAATGCATGCGAGCTTAGAAGGAAATAGGTTTGCTGGTTGGTTAACTCACCCATTTCTATAGCCATTTGTAGTGTTGACCACTTTGACAAGGGGGGGCCATGATGCTGCAACTATCACCAAACCTGCAGAACTTGGTGATATGTGTAGGGTAATACCCTCAGCTATGGGCATTACCAGAATAAGGGCCTGTGCGAGGTAGGTCTGATTCCAGTAATGCCTGTGGCCAAGGGCATTACACAGCGTAAAATCAACGATTTTGATCATTTTTCCCCCATATAGTTGGCAGGTATCCAGTGGATATCACAGAAAAAAAGGCAGAGCATTTCAGAAAATGGAATGCCCACAGGTGTGGGCGTTTCATTTTCCAAAATGCCCTGCAGGTTCTTCTGCTCTGTAAGATTGTGTGCACATACACTAAAATCTGGGCAGAGGTTTTCATGTCTACCCACAGGAAGAAAATCATTATAGCTAATCCCCATCTGCCAGCAGGAAGAAACTTATCACAACAACCAATTACGAAAGATAACTCTCAGTTTGAGAATGAAGCTGATTAGCTTCAGCTGGAGACACCTTATACACATTAGATTTTACCTACAACTTAAAGAACCGGTAGAATTTTTCTAGTGTAACATGCACAAGACTACAATCAGCCAGGACCCAAAACACAGGTCCCAAGGAAATATAAACAGAGAATACACTGCTAAGCTACAGATAGTAGCTGCTCCTTTCTTGGTTCCTCATGGATTAGTTTAAGCTCCAGCCGCTGCACAAGTGTTTTTCTCTCTAGCCTTAATAAATCTCCTAAAACCTTAGGGTTACATCCAAGCACAACACAATCACTTGCTTAGGGAATCTAGAGATGAAGAGGCCAAGGCAAACCTGAGTTCACTGGCATGTGGATGGAGAAGTTTGTCACAATTGTGCCTTGGCCTTCCATTGAGACATAGGGAATGGTGGTACTCCCTCATATTCAAACACTGCGCAGATTGCACCATTTCATTCAAGAAGAGGCATTCCTTGTTCAACAACACCTTTGTGACATTGACTTATATTATATGAATGATCTCTGACCATCAAGGGAAATGCTGGCTCATGGTGGATACATGTATGTATGCAATTGGAAAATATAGTCTTACTGAAACTGGCAGAAATGCTACCCCACAAGGTAGCTGTTGAAAGGTCATGAGTCTTGTACCAGCCTGCAAGGAAGCCACCACAAAATGTATTGCCACAAGCTCTTGGGTCCAAAATCTTCTTACATTTACTTCCTTGATCCTGAGTGTTGTTTCCTCCATGGCTGATGTTTCATCATGAGCCTTCTCATGATCACCAAATAAAGTGTGAAAATCTGGCACCTCCCAGGTTTCTTTTGTATCACTCTTGTTGACACACTCAACAAATATTGCAGTAAGTTGAAATTTCGCAATTAAGTTCAGTAGGTCAGGCAATTTCCAAATCTACCCTCATGTCCTGTTGTACATACTAGGTTCTGAACTTGGACAAGTCAATCAATTGTTCAAGCATTACTCCCATGCAAAACTTGACTGACTTCATCATCCACTCACTGACAGTGAGTGTAAATGACTGTATAATAATCTGCTCAAACTTCAGGGAAACAATCATACAAAAATCTGCGTTCTCTGTCACATCTCCAGAGGCAAAAGGAAGACTCAGTCATGATATTGGCTAACGTTCAAAACTTAAGGTATACCATAAGTGACACATGCATACAAACAGCACACTAGAGTTTACTCTCCAAAAATCAAGTCTAGTGCCCAAACTCTGGTTTTTCTGGTGCACAAAGCATTTGCAGCCCAGAAGCAATGCCATTTGGTGGGTGCCTAGGCATTTGCAAGTTTGAATTCAAAATTTTTAGCAGATGTAGAGCATGAAATAACATTTTTTTCACCAGATATAATTTGTCACCCACATTAAACAAAAGATGAACATGGTCATGAAAACCCAAATCCATGGGATATGATTGAATGAAAGTAACAAACAAAAAGTGAACGTTCACTTGAGGTGCAACCAGAACTTCTCATCACAAATGCACAAAAAAGGTCAATTGAAAATCCAATAGAAGCAAAACTAGCACTCCCTTTGGGGTTTTCCCTGGTTGAAGGCTAGATGCTTACTTTTAGGGAAGAAAAAGGCCACCCGTTTCAGGTCATAGTATTCCCCAAACCTCATCTCCCACAGCCACCCTCCAAACCTGTTTATAACTCCAAGGACAAACCTTCAGACCAAGAATTCCCAGAGAACCATCAGATGTGTGTCATCTTTGCCAACATATGAAAACAGTACATTTGGGACCTTTGGGCATATAAAGCATGAAGATATGAGAAATGCTTAGACCATCAACTTCCACCCATCTATTAATCGAAGAACTCTGTACACTCATCAAACAATCTGGGATGTCTTGAAAAACACAGCACATGTCAAGAACGGTGCTCAGGAATGCTTTCCTGTGGAACACTCAAATTTGTATAGAACATAAACTGACATTGCACAAAATAACCCTAAAATGAGAGCAAAATAGCACCTGTGTCTGCAGTCCATTGTCCAGTATCTGCAATGAAGATCCACCACCCAGTTCAGAGGAAAAATGCTGAAATAGTGAGCTGTTATGCAAAACCCAGCAACAAGAAATCTGGCACAAGAATTTTTCCAAAAACTACCAATCAAAAGGAGATGAGGGATTGGCATCACATAAAAGTTGTGTGGAGCATCAATCTGGAGAGAAGAGCAAGTGAATACAAAGATTCAGTTTGTACAAAGTGTCTGAACACATTTAGAAAGACAAAGATAATCAAGAAGGTTGGAGTGAACTCACTGGACCTGCCAAGCTCTGAGAGTAGAAAGGGGCCACTGCAAAAGACCCAGTGTATCAATGCCAATCTCCTCCAGCCATGTCCTACAGGGATTCTGGAAAGTCTGCTCATGTTCCTGATGCTAGCCCCACTCTACAACAAAGTTTCTAATTTACCCACAGAAAATGTCAAAATCAAGCCTCTATCCCCTCAACACCTTGTGAGTCTTTTTGGTGACTCATGACCTATCCAAGATGATGGGCTTTTCACATCACAAAATCTGAAAATTTCTGAGGCAAAAATTGTAGGTCCCTAATTTTACAACTTATTGTTTGAAGAAGAAATCGCTCCATGGCTGCTATTATACCACTACTCATTGTCTACAGTAGAGAGACTTTGCTTACATATCTATCCAAGATCTTCCCATCACAATCTTCATCAGAATCTGAAGATCCCATCAAAATCTCCACAACAACAATTTGAAGACAACACGACAATGAGTGCAGTCATCACCGTATGAAAGTGACATGAGTGTCAATATGCATGTAGCTTGGACACTACACTTGATCAGACCTTTCCTGGGTTTAGTGAGCATTTTCACAGCTTAGGGTTTATGGACGAAGTCTTTAAGTCTTCAGAATCAAAGTCTAGGGTGGTTTCCTGGGCGTCCAGAGTTCATTCCTCTCAGAGGGTCAGCAAGGTTATTCAGCATTTGTAGAGAGTTTTTTCGTCTCCAAAGGATATGCAAGATCATTCAGCATTTGTTCACTATCTGTTGCATTCATCTGCTTTGCTCATTGACATCAAGCAATCACAGTTTGATTGTCAAATGTCATGGTGATCAAAGACAGTTTTATGATATCTCCTTATACAAGAAATGTATGGGATTGCAGAGAAATCTTCACCTCAACACTTTGAAAGATAAACAAACATGACAATATTGCCCAAGCAAATTTCTTCCCAAATTTGTGTTTCTTTGTCTTGTCATTGGCATTCTCTTGCAGTGATGTGATTAGGAGATGTACCTCTTGTCATCAGTAAAAACCAGAGCTTTGCTCCAAAAATGCAGTTTGTGGGCCCCCCCTGCACTCCACGAACATTGAATTCCTCAGATCCAAAGCTTACAAAACCTCCAGGGCAACTGAAAGAAGCAATTTTCTGGTGCACAATTACAATGCAGAAATCATATTGGCCTCTACCGGAATGCACATCATCAGGCATGGAAGTCAAATCTCAAATCCAAATCAAAACCGCCTGCAGCCAATTCTGCCACCTACCTGGTTTTTGAGCCACTACCCACCTCCTTCTAAGGCACCCACCTGCTTTCTTTCCACCAACTTTGCCTCTTTCTCACACTTGTAAGGCCAAGAAGGTTTCCATCTCCAAAACCAACTGACTCAAGAGACTTTGGTTCTGCTCCCTATTGCTCTATTATGATCTCCACTCCAAATGAGAAATTCTCGAGTGGCCATATTTTTTGGCCTGTACGAATCATCCTTGTGATTATTGTAGCTAAAGCTGAGCAAAATTTTCTCAACCAGAAATGCTTTGAGGACTATTTTAGCCAATGTCAAGAATAAGATGGTAGTCAAGTCTAAACCTGGACTTTAAAATGTAGCTACTTGAACATGCCAAGGCACTTCACATTGTTTGACAAATGCTACAATGCAATCATGAGCATACACATATGTACCTGGTCTTTGCAGTCCTTGAGAGGGATTAAGCTTGTAGCTTCTCACTTTGCTGGGTCAGTGTTAAAGCGTCTTGTGGAATGCAACCTGCAGGAAATAGGATGTTATTTTTCTCTTCTTCCTTCAAGGGTGATGTTTATTGCAAACTGAGGCCAATGAGCATGAATGGAAAATTGCATTTCAACTTGATATGTCTGTTGGAAGGGATTTACGCTTTGCACAGGATCTATGAGGAGCTGTGAATTTTAGCACAAAGTGTAAGAAAGGAAAACCCACTGATGTGGATGTTTGCAAAAGCTCCCGCATAGCCATTGTTGCATAGCAGGATACAAGTGGGGTGAAGCTCAATTGCATAGTTGTAGGAACATTGAGGTTGTGAGGGTATCTTGTTTGTTGTGTTAAATTCAGGGGTTCAGGTTCTTGTGACTTGAACCCAAATTCACACTCTTTTGTTGAAACTGTCACACAAGAATGAACTGCGGAATTAGTCTTTTGCTTGATCCGGAACTGAAACCAAAATTGTGAAAAAACATTCTTGAACACAAAGTTAAGTTCTTTAGGTAGGCAAGTTGATTTGTTATAAAAAGTTGATAAGTAGGCTGAAATTTAGAATTAAATAATTTTAATTAGTTGTTGAATTCTGTATCTATATAGATCCCTATTCTAAATTGTTGCAAAACTTTGTACCCAAGATCTCTAACATTGGGGAGTGTGTAGTGTGTACATGAAACCAGACCCAGTTTTCGAACTTGGCTCAAAGGTTCTTGAATTTAAAAAACTTGTGCTAGAACTGAAACCAAACGGTGCAAAAATTGGAGGAACCAGGCTTAAACCCCACCCAGAGAACCTCCAAATAAGTTTGAAATGTCAAAACTGAGACCAGATTTCTCTTAAAAAGGAAGAACTGCACACCACTGGTATGACCAATGGTATGAATGTATGGACTCCCACTGAATATCCCTCCAATGGTGTTGAATTAATCAAAACTCCGGCTGAATCTGCTGCCTTGGCCACATTCTTGCAAGGCTCTTCCTGATTGACTATAGTGGAAGGTCTATCATTCAAAATTAGTTCTGAAGCCTTCGTCCCATCCACATGAGATTCTCCTACATTCCCACTAACTGAAATTGAGCTAGCTGTAGCCTGTTCTGAATCTGCTGGTTCAGGGACAGACTTCACCTCTGGAGTATCCAGAAGACTTGGATGCCCAAAAAACCAACTTGCACTGTGGTTAATTCCAGTTTGTGGTTTCTTTCTGAAGGGAATTACCATAACTTTGTGTATGATGACTGGCTGCATGGTTCCACAGATAGCTCTGGTAGCTGTGCGCATACCTGCTCCCTCATCCATCCCTTTCTTGTCACACCCATGCTGTAGATCCTGCTCATAAGATGGCTCAGAAACAGCCAGGAAACAAAACTTCAAAAATGCAATTATAGCAAGTGAGATCTTGTTTTCTTGAAAAATCGTACATAAGCCACATGGGTAGTTCTTGGAATGCAGTTGATGGCCTGCAAATAGTTAGAAGTGTCTTGCTTGAAGCTCACCAGCTGCTCTGACCCCATACCACATCACGAACAAAGGATCAATGCACTGTGAATTTCCACACCATAAAATCATAGGCATAAACTTCTGTGACCCACTCCTGCCACACGTCATGGTATATAGCCCTACTGTGTTATAGCCACCCTCTACTCCCACAGCTACATACAAGGGCATTTGTTGGTTGCCTCATCACCCATCAACACTTAGTTCACAAATAAAATGAATACACTGGCCAAGATATATTGATGGCCACTCATCACCTTCAATTTCAAGTACAGCAGAAGATCATTGAGAGCCTTACAGGAGCCTGCTCAGCAGTCAAATAGTGCGGCATGCAATGCAAGGCTGCATCAGCATCCCATGTTCTCTTGTAGTACTCGCATGCTTTCTGATAGCTCTCTCTGCTGTGAGCTTCATATTCGCCCAATTCAAGATCCAAATTAATGCCATACTCACAAAGAAAAAAGAGATAGTAACAAATAAACCTAGCATTTTCAAAGCAGTCAATAGTATTAGAGAAAAAAATCATAACGCTGAACCCCTTAGGCTAGAAGTATATCCTGAACTGAGAATAATCAAATATAGTTGATTCTAGAAGCTATGCTAGAGACATTCTCAAGCACAAAACATTGACTTGAGCACTGAAGCAATGTTTGATCCTACTTCTCAGCAGCCTTCTCATGCTCTGAAGTTGTTGGGCCTTTTTTGATTCAACAAACCAATATTCAGATACCCGAGGATGCAAATATTGACAAGTATAGGTATAGTCTTCCCACAAAATCACAGAAAAACTATTCCCAGGGAGTTGCCCAAGGAGCAGTGATTTATCAACAGAACTGTAGAACAAAATGGTTGGCACCCATAAACTTTGAAGGCAAGAAAGTTTTGTACATGCTTGAGCTACTTGAATAGAGAATGCAGTTGATTTGAGACTAATACAATCCTAGCCATGACACTTTGATACTGAAAATCTGGATATATCCACTTGGAAAGTTCCATTGGATTAGCAACTTGCTTGAAATTGCCAATTCTCATGTCAAACATTGCTCAATGTCCAAAGCTGCCAGTTTTTCTGCAGGCTGTTTGAACGCTGTAACTTGTGCCCACCCACAGCTAGTCATGATAAGAAATCTAGTTTGCTTCCCAAACACCCCAAAATTGTTGACAAAGCAAGAGTGCCCAGTACATAAAAAAATTGCAGAGTCCAGAACCTGCAAAAAAAAGAAGAGGAAAAAATAACAAAGAAATACATTAATGTAGAAACAATGAAAGGTTGACTGATGTCCAGACTGAGACATCCATAAACCAAAGAACAAGGGTTTCAAAGAAGATGATTTGGAAGCTACATCAAAGGCAATACCCAGACGTGATACTAGTTCATCTTATGGTTTGTTTGTAGACAGACATCAAAGATGTGGGGTTGAATTCACGTGTTTCATCCAGCCATTGATAATCAGGAGAGAGATGCCCATGCTTTTGTGCTTAAGGGTCTCATGTCAGTAACCAGCCCTAAACCCCAGACCATGACCCCAAATCTGGCAATGGGAAGAAGAAGAATATGAACTGTGAGACAAACTTTTATGCACTTCCTGACTTCCCCCCAAAAAACTCCTTCTGCTGGTATGCATGAATTTTCTTCAGCACCATAACAATCAGATCTATGAGATTGCAGAGGAAACTCTACAATAGTAAATTGAAGGTGACCATTTTGCCAACTCCAGCAAAACCAAAACTAACACAATAAGATCAGCACATCTTAGTCTGCAACTTGCCATTCAATGTGTTACCAGTGCTTGTGAAATCCTAAAATTGGATGGATACAAACAATGCAGTTTAGGTCTGCCTCATTTGCTAAGGCCACATGTGCAAGCCCTAAGTATTGCTTAATCAAGGAGGAGGCAGATCACTTGCTGTATGGTGACTTTTGTCAGAATCTGGAGATAAGAAACAAGGTTGACAGCTTCCAAATTACCACCCACAAATTTGAGCAAGCAGTTTCTTCAGCAATTCACTATTACCTTCTCCAGCAATAGGCTTTGAATGCCTCTATATCTGCTGCATGGTCAATTGTCTTAGAGGATCTCCAATCAGCTGAATAAAACATCATAGGCACTTGAAGAAAAACAGAAATCTATTTAAGTCAGATGAACATGAGTAATAATACTCACATTGCCATGAAGGTGCAAAATAAGTAATCCGGAAGCATGCTATTTTATGGTGTGCTTGGTGTAGGACCTTCTTTTAGTTCAAGAATGGATGCAAGGATTTAGCTAATGTTTGTTCTGAATCTTGTTTGGCTACATTTTCTTGGCTGCTGTGTGTGTGTGTGTACCACAAAAAAGATTCTGCATGCTTGACACAAAAGAATTGTCCACTCTACCCTTCAAACAGTTAAAACACTGCTAAAAGTGTATGACAAGAAAGATGCTGTGAGAAGAGACATTCACTCATGGAACCATGAGAAGTTGAAAAAGGGGTACAGAGAGTATTACCTCAACTGTTGTTTGTTGTACAGAGAGTATTACCTCAATTGCTGCTTGTCATGAGCAGGAACTAGATTCTGGTGGTTGCTGGATGAGCATCATATCCACTTCACATGCTTGAGAGGGCTTTGCAATTGGGTCTACTTTGGATGCTCTTCTCATGTAAATTGGATTGTGAAAGCAAGACAAATTGCCAAACAGTTTTTCTTTCTTCACCATCCTTGTCTTGAAAGGGAGAAAGGGATGTAGGTTCTTTTATGTGTTCTTGAGGTGTTGCCTTTGCACCATGTGGTTTAGGTCCTCATTATTTTTGTGTTTTTCTATCAAGTGTGGTGTAATGTGGGAATATATGGCTGAGACGTATGTGCTTGCAATGCTTTTTGGAGCTCGAGGTGGAATTGGGACCCAATGATGACATTGAGGCCACTCAGATGTGGATTTTGATAACATAGATCTCAGCTGACAGCAGGTGGACTGTGCAATGGTGATAGAGAAAAAATATCACTGGCACCTGTGTAATCCCCAAGGCCATTGCCAAAGCAGGCATTGAGCAAGCACAAGTTGAAAACTATCAAATCAATGAAGCCTTCTCTGTATGACATCTGAACATGTCTTCCCTGATTCAGAGTGTTCTTTGGGCTTTCTTTGCGTTTCGAAAATGTGTGTCAACAGTCATGGACTTTGGGTACAGCTTGTTTTTTATCAATAAGGAAACACTCGCACAAAGAAGTCTTGGCTGGGCAGAAATGGTTCAAAGAAGCTATGTAAGACCAGTACTTTGACTATCCTTCAGTTTGATTGCGCACCATGCAGTAACTTGGAGTTTTAATCTTGTTTGTGATGTCTCCAACCCCAAGATCATCAGGGACTGGAGATGGAGGTAAGAGGGGTAGAAAAAATATACTAGATTTAGGCCCTTGGAGTTGCTGGTTGCCAAAGTGTCATGATTTTGGGCTTAAAAATGCATGGAGAGATTTTACAAGTCTCTCAAGTCATATTTTGAACTTTGAATGTAATGTGTATATCGGTCTTCTGGTTTTGGCAGGTGATGGGATTGTCAAATTGACTCTGGAAAGCCAAGTATAGGTGTGAGAAAGTTTGAAAGGATAATATATCTGAGTGTGTGGAGTGAATGCTTATCTTGGGTTGAGATTTGAGAATGACGCATGCATGAAAGTAAGGGAGAGTAAAGAATTTATTCAGCATTTGTTCAAAACTTTCCAATGCCTAACTTCAATCCTATTCTATCTTGTCCCGAGGTCTAGAGTGCATGCCTCTGTAAAAATGGATTTGTAAGCGAATTGGTGTAGGATTGGATACTGCCACATCTCAACTTGGTGGGAGTAGGCTATGTTGTTGTAGGTATACAATTCCATATGAAGAGAGAGTGCATAGACTCGAGAGTTTGAAAATTGATTGGAGGGTCTCATTTGGATGTGCATTTGGTCAGTAGCAAGGAATTGATGCTCTAAGATTTGGATCCATGCAAGGCTTTGCAAGAGCTAGAGGATGAGGCCTTGTAGTGAGTGAATTTAAGTTAGGTATTGTGGTCAAGGGAAAGAAACCAAATATATTAGCAAGTGTCCTTACCCCCAATTTTTTGGTTACACATGTTCTATCCCTACCTTTTTGTTCAGTCTTAGATAGAAATAAACCTGTTACAACTTAGTGAACTATTATTAATTCAATGCAGTAGCATCAGGTGGATTCATTGGTTCCCTCCTTTCCAAAAGAAAAACCACAAAAAATTCCTCCCTCACCCGACCTCACATCCCCTAGACAAAAGGAAAAAAAAAAAAGTCTCTTCATTACATGTTGCCTAGTTTAATATTTGATTGGCATAGTTTTATTTTTTTGAATTATGTTCATCCCTAATTTCCTCCCACACTAATACCCACTTCATAAATGTGAGTACCTATTTAGTGAACTTATAAATTTTAATTGGGTCCAACATAGATGGAAATGAACTTCATCTTAAACTAAATCAAACTCTAAATGTTTTGGGAAGCCTTTGGAACCAAAGGTCATATAAATTTCAAAAACTATTTAAAACCCACACTAGAGGCAATATCAAATTTCAAACAACCTAAAACCTGAAATTGAATGTTCCTTTTGAAATCAAGAACAGACAACGTTAAAGTGAACCAACAATGAGCACCACCCACCAACCTTTACCTATGCATAAATCAATGTTCTTCAGTTCTCAATTTCAAAAGGAATCTTCAATCTCAGTGTTAATTTTAATTTCATAAAGTCTCCAGTTCGGTCTTGAGATTGATCCTTTGGATTTTAAAGAACCTGTAGTTCTGATCATAAATAATTTAAAATTAATTCGATTCCATCCCCATTACACACAACTAAACAATTTTTTTTATTAGTTCGTTTAACCAAAGCACACAATTCAAGATACATATGATGTATCATTAGTTATGTATAACTAATCAAATGCAATAACTTGCTTTAAATCTAAAGTTTACCTTACAAAACTTGAACATATTTAAAACGAGGCAGCACCCTCCCTTGATTCAAGTTCTAATTCTAGTTGCCCAGTTAAGTTCCATTGACAATTCCAACAAAATTTGAACCTCTTATCTAGGGACCTAGCTAGAATTGGACCTACCAACACTGATATAAACCATCTATTCACCAAATACTTTCCTACCTATCTACCTACATATAGGACTTTCTTCTTATATAATAGGTTGCCATGGTGAAAATAGATATTATTTTCATTTGGTTTATTAAAAATGAACCTCCATCATAAGGGGCATCTTGCTTATAGTTTGCTAGTTGGTTCTGGTTCACTCTGGCCCTGTATCTCCCAATAACCCAACCTAAACCCTAACTCAGCCATTTGAGCACCCCAGTGTGGATGCTTGTAGAATATTTCTGATTTGTTAAAAGCCTCTGGAGTTTTTGGAGTGTAAATGGAGGACACATTACCTGCTGTAATTAGGCATCAGCTGCAAGCGAGCATTTCAAATAGAAAAATGCCCAAATAGGAGAAGTATTTCCCTTTTTGAAATCCCCATATTACTTTAGATAAAAAAAATTTCAGGTGGTTTGAAAATCTGGGTGGTACCCATCCGTATCACACTGAAAAATCAAAATAATACTCTTATTGATTTTTACACCATGCAACACCCTCAGACTGGGGTATTCCGGAAATAATGGCCTCTCAGCCTTGGGTCTCAAGGGCCCATTATTTCAGGAACATCCTCCAGCCCTCGGGCAATATAGAATCAGCTAAGTATTTCCAACCCGTCCTATGGATTGAGTCAGAAATTGCGTTTGAATCTATAGACTATAGACTAGACATAAACTTATGTTTGAAGTTTCAGGGTTTAAGTATGTGCAAAAAATATTGGTGAGGTGCTGGAGTGAAACCTGGGCCAATTCATGAAATTGTTGATTTAAGCTGCTTGCAGCTCACACTTCAAAACTATCACTCAAGGATAGAATGTATTCAGCTTCCATAAGGGGTTAAGATCAATAGTTAAGGTTCTAAAAAGTAATTCTCACATCAAAGAAATTGCCCCTTGGACAATCAATACATAGCATCCTAATTCTCTTCCATGTGGTAAAACCATTGATTATCCACCCAAGCCTAAGTAAACCTAGGGACCTGTGAGGCCTTTTAGTAACCCAGAAATCTTAATTTTGGACTGTGATACCTTGATTTAGTCTTAGGACAGGATAATGTTTACCATAGTTAGAATCAAGCTAAGTAGATTCAGGTGACAGTGCCAGTGCTTGTTCACCCAAGCCAAAATGCCCGTCTGGTTTTACCTTATGACGCGGTGTTCTCCAAGTGCTTGTTAGCCGGAACATAACTATGTTTGTCATATACAGTAGAACCTCCCTATAAGGTACAGCCTATATAAAGTACACCTTCGCAAATAGTACAAATTTTTTAAAATAGTGCAAACCTTTTTATTTATCTATATTCAAACCTCTCTACAAGAAATACACCTCCATTAGGTACTGACAGTACACCAACCTGAGGTCACGGAGTGGTCATGTAGTTTTGTATAAGGTGCATCTGTCTCTCTTTGGCACTGATTGTTCTTGCCGGCAATGGAGCCTGAGAAGAAGAAGCGGAAGGTGGTGGATCTGAATACGAAACTGACCGTCGTCAAGCATCTTGATGAGGGACATAGCATCATAGCTACTGCTGATAAGTTCAACGTTTCCAAAGGAACACTCCAGGCTGCTAAGGAGAACAAAGACTTGATACTAAAGGAAGCAGAAAGCAATTGTTCCTTATCAAAAATAAGAATTGTTAAGCTGAGTGACGTTAATGTTGTCTTATGGAGATGGTTCACAACAATTCGTGCGAGAGGATATCCGATAAGCGGACCAATTTTGTAGGGGAAGGCCAAGCAAGTTGCTAATGAATTGGGAGTTGAAGGTGGTGACTTCTCAGCTTCGGAAGGGTGGATGTAAAAATGGAAACAACGTAACAATGTCCGATCGTATAAGATCAGTGGAGAATATGGAAATGTCGACCTTGAGCGCGTTGAACAATGGAAATCGTCTTTAAAAACTCTTTTGATGGATATGATTTGAAAAAAGTGTTCAATATGGATGAAACAGGTTTCTTCTTTCATGCGCTGCTACATTCAACTTTAAGTCATGTCAAGCAAGGGTGGAAAACAAGGAAAGGATGGGATCATAGTGGTCCTAACATGTTCTGCACTGGATGAAAAATTGCCGCCATGGATAATCGGCAAATCCAACAACCCAAGAGCATTTTGCGGACAAGACATGAGCAAATTGAAAATCAAGTATACAAACAGTGCGAAAGCTTGATGACAAATCCGATCTTTAACCAGTACCTAAAGGAGCTTGATGAATACTACAAGAAAAAGGGTGCAAGATTATGTTTTTTCTGGATAACACTCTAGTGCATATTGTTGATGAGGCCACCAATCTGACAAACGTTGAGTTACGCTATTTTCTGCCAAATCTCACCTTAGTTCTCTAGCCCCTTGACGTTGGCATCATTTGAAGTCTAAAAGCGTTGTCCCGGAAATTTGAAGTCCTGGACAACATCAATGATTCACTACATGCATCGGACCTTGTCAGAAAGCTGACTGTTTTAGATGCAATCAAATTCATTGACAAATCATGGTCAATGGTGAAAGCTGAGATAATCCAAAAGTGCTTCTCTAAATGCGGCTTTGTTATCAATGGAAAAGAGGTTCAAAAGCTCAACGAGATTGTTACATAAGCAGAAGTGCTCACAAAGCTTGTAGTTAGAATCGACATCCCAAAACCCAATCTTGTCATTGAAGAGTAGTTACCAAAGTTCGAGATTGTTGAGGAACAAAACCTTATCCATCAATTGGTTGAAGAGCACACTGACGTAGCTGATGACGATGAAATAGAAGAAGTAACGATCGAATTGGAAGACTTGAAGCAACCTGAAGTTCCAAAAGTCGTTTCTATCGCAGAAGCAAGAGACATGGTAATTCAATTGATTTCGTTCATGAAAGCACATTCAATTTTCAGTGTGGAGCTCAATTTACTTAGCTTGAATGTGACTCTTAAAGACCTTTATAATTATGCTTTAAAGCAATCAAAGATACATCAATATTTTCAATGATCGAATAAACTTAGAGAACTACAATTACAAGAAAGCATGAGTTTCAGATTTTGGGTTGAAGGTTAGGGATTCTTCCTAGGGTTAGGGTTTTTCTACATAAAGTACACCTACTCTATAAGGTACAAGAGGATTTTTTTTGGAGCAAATAAGGTGTACTTTATACAGAGGTCCTATTGTATATTGGCCTTTATGACTTATCACTGAAATAACAACGTTGGAATATTTGTGGGCTAGTCAATTACATTTGTACCAAACTTAGGTTTATTACTTTGGAAAACAAGGTTTATTACTTTGGAGGTAAAGTTTATAGATAAATTTAGAAAATAAACTAAATCCCCCAAAAATCTTGATAGATTTGTGCAATATGCAAAAGCATTTACAAAATAAATTTGAAATTTCAAAGCTAAAGTTTATGTTTTGCTATTTATCAATTGCCAAAAACTACCATATTATAAATAAACCAAGGTAGAATAGCAACATTTATTCCATTTATAATTAATGAGCCAAACAATATCCTCCCAATCAGCAGTTTTTTGAGGTGAATTTTCATACTGTGGCATAAAAAAAATTTGGTTTAAGAAAAATAAAATTGTTTCTCTAGTGTAAAGTCAGAAAAAAAATTCCAAAAAAATTGAATTTTTTTGCCTAACTTTCTTAACCACAAAATTGGAAAAAGAAAAAAAAACCCCCTCTCTTCCCAATGCAGGGGTTACCCAGAAAATAAAAAGAGTGAAACCCCCCACCCACGACACCTCAACCCACCGCACCCACCCCCCCAAAGCCTATACCTTGAAGACGGAGCAATCATGCAAGGCATAGCACTCAAGTTTCCTAAAGTCAGATGTATATATAGCTCAAATACATTACAAGGTCACTATCATACAGGCATGTAGCTGAAGAAAAGCCAAAGGGCAATTTCTGAACAAACAATTGATCTAAATAGTTTCATGTACACAAATAAAAATACTCAGGTCATGAACTAGTCTACTGTACACCACCGTGCGAATATAAAATTACTGACCTTGAGTAAACTGCAAATAGGTGATAAATGAAATACTAGCCTAGTTCCAAATAACTGTAATAACTACGAGGTTCGTGATTGGAACAACAGTAGATCTAATGAGACAGCAACCGTAGCACGTACACAAGTTTGCTGGAATAAAATTCTTTTTGTATGGTTGATGAATTGGTGTTAAAATACGAAGTTATTATGAAGAAAAACAAATTGACACGTAAAGAAACGAAGTTTAGGTAATTTGTACAGACGTAGTTAGAAGCCATTTTCATTTTTCTTATGAGATGAGACTCTTTTGTTTGGCCCTGCCCCCACAGGGACAGGGACTATGGCATTCCATCCAACTTTTGGAAGTTTTACATTATTAGAACCGGTTTTTTTGGTGAAAGTGTTTAGATTGTTTAGCTTTGAAACGGAATTTGTTGGTGTTCCGAGTGTGGACACAGTGCGTAGATGTACAACATCTTATCTATTGGAAGGGCCAGCGTGTTTGTGATGCCTTGTTTGTTGCTGCAAATTAGTTGCTGACGAAAGGCAATCTGACAAGTTCAGTGTCTCATGGACCAGAATGTAGAGTTGGGCTTGACGCGCTGCACACGATAGAGGGCAAACTCTGGGCGCACGTCCCCTGTAACTGTCACCCTCCGTGTCCACTGGTCAGTCGTCACCACCTCAGCACCTGTAAAACAAACAACGCATAAAGATTCGTTACAGTTCCAGTCCCATGCAATGAATTGAGCACATAGAAGATCAAGTTGAGAGGCTTTTTTTCAAATTTTTTTTTGTGATGTAAACATAATGGGAACCATCCACAACAGGAAAGAGTCAAATTCGGCTACAGGTCAGAGAGGATAATAGACATTTTCTGGAATCCTGCTATGTTAATATTGCCACCTCCAAGAACCCGCCCAGTCTCTAAATATGGTGACTTTCATGTTTTCTCCTATGAATGTGGCGAACTTGAAAATCATATAATTATTTTTTTGCAATAGTCAAAGAAAAAAAAAGTGTGTCGTGTAAATGCGAAGTTTGGCACCGAAAAGAATTGGCTGATCAGGTTAGGTGAGGACGGAATTTCAGACTATGGCAGCAGACGTTCAAATGATATTCATGAGGCGGGCAAAAGATAACATGTATATTCTTACCTTCCATATCTTCCAATTGTTCCCTGACTCTCCTCTCACACTTGTCGCAGCACATCGGCACCCACAACTCAACCGTCTGTGCACACAAGATCGACAAATACATTTGAGAATGTTCGTGACAGCAAGAAATTTGTTTCCATCTATCGGCACTAATGTACGTACCATGAATAATTTCAATTACAAGCCGATAAGATCAGGACGGTAAGCTTGTTCGACTGGTGGATTCGCTGCTACGAAGCTGATCGGCCGACTACCACCACGACACGAGGGATATCCGTGCTACATGCACCTATGCGATCAAACTGTAGTTCCATGACGTCATGGCAACCCAATACTACAAATATTTCTCTTATAAAAAGTTTCAATTCAAGGTTTAAAGCACACATATATAATGCAAAACAACAACAACAACAACAACCACCCGGTGCTAATTTGTTGAGGTGCTTACAATCCGCCATGGTCTGTCCATGTCATCTTTTCTGTGGTGATGATGGGGACTATAGTAGTTGCCTTGCATCCAGAGAGGAGTTCCAGGTCCTGGACCTGCAAATACCTGGACACGTGAACAGAAAAAAAGATCAGATAACATATAACCCAGACCGGACACATGAAGCCATGAAACCATGGTTTTTCTAGTTAGTTTTTCATGGCGCTTAGACCAGTCTATCGATAACTAGAGAATTCAAAAACTCTCGAAAATATACCATTCTCCCACAATCTAAGAGAAAATTCAGTAAGGTAATGATTCTGATCATTTAGTACCTCTTCCACTGGAACAAGTGGTCCATCGTATCTCCCGTTATAGTTATGTGGCCTCCAATATTGGCTGCCTTCGTAGCCGAAGTTCCTCGGTTCCTCCACAGGTCCATAAACAGGAGGTGATCTGAAATCATTCCACCGACTGTGATCATGCGCCGTCCCGTAAATTTCCTCATGGAAACCAGGCCATCTTGGGTCGTAGTTCATGTAATAATTGTTTCCAGCCATGGTGCCTAGTGTTCAACGTCTGTTTCTCTCGAGTAAATTTATATGTAGAAGATTCGCTGGTCGACTATTCCGCGCGCGTAGACTCGAAAACCGAAATTAGCACTCACTGCTGCAAATTTCGTTTCCCAACAATTATTAATATCTCTTCTGAGCTCTTACAGCAAGAATGGAATTCTGTCACTCTCTCGCTCTCTCTCTCTTGAGTGCACCTATTGAACCTCGACAACGAGATTGATTGCAGACAATTATCCGCCTTGACGTCTGCTCTATGAAATGTATCCTTCCGTAACAAAAGTATGATCCGTGGTCGCTCGGTCAGTTGGCGACGCGTACAGAGACGCTTTGTGGGCATTTCCTCGATGCCTTCCAAAGGAGACGTGACAGGCAGCGGTGAGACAGAAAGCGGCGCAGACAAAATCCCGGCGATGGATGCGTCCTTGGGGGTTGTCGGGTTTTCTCCCGCCCACGTTGTCTCCCTCATTACGCCTCCCCTTTCCCAACATGGCTAACGAATGTCTTCCGAGCAGGACGCCACTGGCGTTCGTCCCAAGGGGGCAGGGGATTTATTTATTTATTTATTTATTTATTTTTTCTCTCAAATTCCTGAAATAGGTTCCCCAGCATTAATTAGCATTCAACGCCGACTGTCTTATGCGGATTGTAGCATTCTTACAAAAGTGCTGCTACAAGTGGCGACTTATTAGGAAGTGCCTAAATCTAGATGCGACTAATTTAATTATTTTTATTTTAAAAAAACAGCGCAAAACTCCTCAAAAATTACAATTTTTTCGTTTTGTTTTCATTTTCTGGAAAAACAATACCGCCAAGTTACGAAAATTTGCCACCAAAAAAACATTTCAAGAGGGATTTAGCATTAAATGGGGTGACACGTTTTAAGAACCTGTATAAATAATAAATGAACTAATATTTAAAATGCTACCTAACTAAAGTCACTCATCCAAATGTGGTGAAAATATTTCCAAATTTTGCAAAGATAATAAGGACGTTTTATAGTGGTTTTTTTTCCTTCAATTTTCTGATGTAACATTCAGTTCCTTTGGGGGGTTGGGGGCAAATGTTTTTCAAATGGTGAAAATCTAGTGTTTTTAATGGGTTTTAAGTCACTGAATTCCCCATTTTAAAAAGAAAACTGCCAGATTCTATATATACTAAGTTCTAGTAGGTAGGTAAAAATACAGAAACATCTTTAAATTTCAAAATGGCGAAAATGTAGTGTTTTTGGGGTCTTTAGTCAGAAAATCTCAAAAATAAAATAAAATAAAAAATCTCGAGGGATACATTCCAAGTTCCAGTAAATAAATATACTAGGGTAGCCAAATTTATAGAAGGATCCTTAAATTTTTAACTTTTTTTTTTGTGACCAAATCTGGCTAAATCATCCTGCAGATGATCACCACTTCATGACCACCACAAAATTGGAGAAAAAAACACTGGTAGCATTGTTCACAATCATCCAAACAATTGGGAATGTCAACATTTTGAAAATTTTGTAGAAAACTCTGAAAAAATGGCGGAAAACTGGCGAGAAAGTTTGAGGAGTACTCTAAAAATTGTGTCAACATGTGGAAAGATTTTCACTTTTGCAAAATTAAAAAATTAAAGAAAAAACATTGCTTGACGCTAGTGTAAAATGAATCCAGGTTCTGGAACGTACTGGAGTTCTTTCCAAATCTCCTACCACTGCCCACTTCTAAGTAATGGGATTCAACACACAAGACTGGTGTGAAACCCTTCTGAGATTGACGCCAACATGTTCACACAAACCACACTACATGTGAAGAGATTAAGCATCAAATGCATAGGTAATGTGCCTCCATTACTGCTAATCTCTTCAAAAATTGCAAGCAACTTATCAAGATCCAAACATAGGATCAACTTATCAGCAATGATTTGAACCAGGGCATTTACCAAAATGTATTTTCAAAAGGACACCAGCTTGTCCATTACTTGAGGAATGATAACATGTTAAATAATGGTTTTGAGATGTAGCAAAAATGAAACCTTGGTTACAACTTCTTTAGAACAATATGATTAACACTTAGAAAACACCAAGACCAAATCTAGTAGCAACTTAAGTTGATAGAGTCAGGTATTGGGTATTTTCTTATACACAATGACTTTGATCTAACTAGACTAAGCTAGCCCATGACCATAACAATATTGGTTGCATGTTTGGCTTTTGTGTGCATGCAAACTGGTACACCTGTCTATAGTTTACAAAACACATTTGAAAAATGAAGCTTAACTTCATGGTTTTCTTAGGAGTATATTGAAACTTAAGTGTATGGTTTGCTTTCGAGTAAATTAAAGGTTTTTCAATTTGGGGGAGAAGAAACCCTTTCAACAGAATAAATCTTTAATCCAACCATTCTGCAATCCACCAATGTATCATGCGTGCTATGACAAAGCCCCAAGGCAATTGTTTGCCGCCACCTAAGAGCAAACTGGCCAACCCTACTGCAAAAGAAAACAAGGGTCCCAATTAAAAACTACTAGAAACTAGGACAGAAGTGAAAGAAGTGTAACTGCACTATTGGGCCTACAAAGTCTTACAATACACTCTTTCTACTCAAGTGTACTCATCTAACTTAAAAAACCAAACATAGTCTGTGAAGGATTTACTGTCTTCACGGCACCTTCACCAATGTATTACCCAACATTCCTCTTTTCTAATAATAAAGGTGTAAAATACAGAAGCTCCACCATCTGGGTCATGATATTTATAGCAATTTTACTTAGTTTCAAAAACAATTGCAGTTCAAATTGCACCATTCACTCTATATATAACAAGGTTAAAAACACAATTAAATCAAAAATTTCACATGAAAGAAATAAAACGATATGCATGTTAACAGTGGAGTAGATCCTTGAAATAAGTTGAATATCAAATAATTTCTCTTCCCTAACCTACATTTAGAGCTTTAAGTCCAAAGTATATAGTCTTATAAGGTAGTTTGAATGTAGTACGAATTTTATATAAGTGTGCTTGGAGATCACATATTTCTATCCATGAGGTTCAATCTACTTCTAGCAACAATGTGTTGTAGACCCAATTAAGTGAATGGATAGTCATTTTCTAAAGGCTTTGCAAAGGAAACCTTGGCAGCTAACAGAATCAACCAAGTCTCTCCCAATGGTCGGTAATCAACCCAAGATGAGCATGATGTCTTGCCTTGAATACAAGGCCTGCAAACCATGGTTAAGGTATGACATTGCTAAATATGCATGGGATTAAGGCATCATAAATCCAAACCCTTTGTCACAAGGCTGGCATGGTGGCTCACATTTTCAATTCAACATTTTATTCATCACAAGAATTATGAAATTTTATTGGGTTTACAAAATTCAGGATACTCATTGATCATTTTTCTAGACTCTTGTTAAAAATCACTATGCACATTTTAAAACAAATCTACAACCATCAACCATATTGCTGTTGGAATTTTGCATCTAGTCAAAGAGGGATGCTTGTACACATATCTGGACAGTGTTATAAACTAACAAATGTCAACGAACATTTGCAGGAAAATTCAGCTAGTTTAAGCACCTTTAAGTAACTATATTAAAGTACCTATTGTCAAATTGTAATATGTGGATGTGTGTAACGCTACAGAAATTTGGAAACCCATATGCTTTATTATTGGGGTTTGCAACTTCGCATATTTCAAACATTATTTGTCCTAGAAAATTCAGAAGTCTTTGTTCAGTTTTTTGCATGATTTTTATTTTTCTTAACAAAATGTGTGGTTGAGAAGCACAAGGCTAAATGCACCATAACTGTTTTGCAAAATATGTGGGATTGGATGTACAGGGTGAATAGGGTACACGGTTTTGACAAATGCATATACAGTCAATAAATAAATGCAATTGGCTTACGCTGTAATAAATTTTCGTAATGAAAACAGAGTCTGCGGCTCCCACTCAAAGGGTTTTGTGATAGTTATCTGATGATTTGGGTAGAAATGTACTGAAAATGTATGAAAAGCTGGAGGGTTTTTATCAAATCAAATGGATCATTTCATCTGTGCACCATTCCAATCTTCAATAATGTATTATCTTATCCTGACAATCCTAACTAGATTATCTTCATTGAAGGTCTTTTCTACCACCCGCTTCTACTGACCAAAATGTGTCTGTTGAACATGATTTTGTTTTAAATCATTGAATCTGACTCCGCAGGCCATAATGTCATAGAATGGCCTCACCCTTGCCCATTAGATTGCATGTGTGACCTAGCTTGCCCTACCAGGCTTGCTGTCGCCTTAGTACATAATGGGCAGTGGCTCAACCGTTCTGTATTACATTAAGGTAGTTATGAAGCACATTTCAAGGAATATAATTACCTGCTAAACCATTGAGCAGGAAGCTTTGGTGTATTATGCTTGAATCTGAGAATGAAGAAACAGCCAAGAGCAGCTCTGGTGTAGGACTGGAAGGAGAGTTGCAGCTCTGTTTGCTGGATTGCTTGGAATCCAGCAAAGAATTATGTGATGGTGGCTACAGGGTACAGTGTGGAATCCAGAATCAAAGGTGTTTTGACTTTGTTTTGGACTCTCTGTTGTTGCTTGGGTAATACTAAGCTCTGATCTGGTGGAGATGGAGGAGGTGCAACAGTTCCAGACCCCAAATTTTGACATGAGTCCAGAGAGGGTGATAAGGGAAATTCAGATTCACCCTTTTGAGTTGCCATAGTTTCAGATGTGGAAAATGTTCCCGATCTAGCCATGTTGCTAGCAGAATTTGCTACCGAATGAAACCTGGATCAATTTTGATCCTTGGTAAATTCACTAAGAGCATAAGAAGAGCTGTACTGTGATTGTTGTAGGAGTCCTGCAGCAGCTCCAGAAGCCAAATTTGGACATATGTTAATGATTAGCTGCAGGTGTAATAATTGAGAATCAATATGATTTGGATGTTGTTTGGGCTGCTTTGTGGCCCCATTCAAAGATTTGAGGAAGAGAATTGATGACCAAATGAGAATAGATGAAGTGAGAAGGGCTGGTTTTGTGGTGAGTACACACGACCCATAATAATTCTACTGGTTCAGGTGACCCGACACAAAGCACTTGTGGATTGGAGTTCCTGGAATTTCTAGACATGGAAAGCCACTGTGCATTACCATGCACCACAACAGAATATTGTTGAGCTCCATTGGAAATGAAAAGAGGGTTGATGATTCGAACAATATACACATGAATCATCACATAGCTCTACGACCAACATGTGTCCGTCCGTTTGATCTCTGACCAACTTGAGTGGCTAACATTTTTGCATGTTTCCAGTCTGATGAAGGGAATAGTAACTGAGCTTAGACCCAGGAACAAAACCTTGGAATCAGATGTGAAGACAGAACAAAGGATTCTTACAATGTTCAGTGCTCTTACAAACATGATTTCTTAGTGTAAGGATGAAAGAAAAAGATAGCAATGAATTCACCTTCAACACTAAACCCTAAAGTTCACCAACTCTTTCTCTTCTTTCTCCTCCTCATCTTCCTCTTCTTCTTCTTTTTCCTTTTGATTTTCCAAAATCACATTGCTTGCCTACAAAAAATATTATGTTCCTTAAATCCCAACACCACTCCATTCCTTTACACTCAATTGTTGTTGTGTGAGCGAGAACTGCAAAAAGGCTCAATTCTCAACAGAGACAAGCGACAAAAACCACCACAACCATGACCTCTTGAAGGTTTGTTTTTCCCATATGTATTGCATTCGGAAGTCGACATTTAATGATACTTATATTGTTCTCCAGACCCATTTTTCTTCCAATCTGCATGCTCAGCTCACAGCGAATTATTCTTTCGCCTTTTACTAAAGAAAACCGTGAGCAGAGTACAAATAGCGGAATACTCCAATTTTTTGGATGCCTCTCACGAGGCTCACAAATAATCTCAAGCAGGAATCTCTCAATTTGGCCTTGTTTGGCAGGGTTATTGTACCTGGACGTGCTGCTAAGTTGAACCGGGGGCCATGATATGCAATTGATTACATGCATAAAGGCCATTCTCGCCTTCAAACTCAAAACATAATTAATAGTAGTTAATGGGCAAATGTGGCATACCACGCAGATACCATGAGCATAGGAAATTTAAAGAGGTCTTATTTAATTTATGCAAAACTAATTTCAACAAGTTGTTTGTTATATTTAAACAATAGAAAAATTTATATTCGAGCCAATTTATGTTAGAAAGTTCAAAGTAACAAATAAGCATAGAAAAAACATGAACATTTTCATGTTAACAAACTTAACACCTATAATGAAGAGTATTGCCAGAATTTGAAAATTATATGTCAATGATATCAATAATTACTAGTAGGATTGGAACATTTTGAGAATTTTCTATACTCAAGCAAGTTTTGAAATTTTCATGAATTCAAAGCCTAGAAAACAATACAAAACTTGTTTTCTAACTAACATGAAGCATCATGGATTTCATTGTGCTAAACTAGCCATGCTACACTTTTGGGGCAAGGAGAACAATTGCAAACCAAATGATCCTCAAAATTCTTTGCTAAATGACAACCAATTATGAGCCCTACATCCATCCCAATGTGCCTAGCTCCTTGACAATTCTCTCTTGAAATGAATTTAGTATGGTTAATATGGATACCCACTAAGTTTAAGCCACAACCTTCAATTATTGTTCTGGGTCCTTAACTCTAAAACCCTAACCCTAACATGGTCTGAAAATAATCCAAGGCATTGAGTGCTATCCATCAAGGGTTACCATCCATAGAGATGATAACCGTCCCTACATCATGTCCAAATATTCCAATGTTGGGCAGTTCCCACCTTTTTTTTTTTTTATAATTTTTTATTTTTATTTTTAAAATACGTTTTTTAGAATTGACTCAATTTTTTTTTTTTTTTT